>Ga0209798_10000039_pt1 | contig 76667 bp, 56 predicted proteins | sample DOMMetBare3Fresh_FD_187475 | JGI IMG/M metagenome (GOLD analysis project Ga0209798, IMG submission 187475) | Wetland sediment microbial communities from St. Louis River estuary, USA, under dissolved organic matter induced mercury methylation -... | ecosystem: Environmental > Aquatic >...
GCCTCGAGAATAAAAACACCACCGATAAACGGCAACAAAAATTCTTGTTTCGTCAAGATAGCAACGGTCCCCAAGGCTCCGCCGATCGCCAGGCTTCCGACATCGCCCATAAAAACCTCGGCCGGAGGCGCGTTATACCACAGGAAACCCAGACTCGCCCCGACCATTGCACCGCAAAAGACAGTCAATTCCGACGCGGCAGGGTTATGGGTAATGTCGAGCCGCTCCGCCCAACGGGCATCGCTCGCAATATACGTGAGCCCGGTAAGTGCCGACATCGCAATGAATGTAACGCTGATCGCGAGACCGTCGAGGCCGTCAGTCAGATTCACGGCGTTTGACGAACCGAGCAGGACAAACACCATGAAAAAGAAGTAAACGATCGGCCCGACCCAACTGATACTGAGGGCCGGATTCGCTTCGGCCGTAGCCTTAAAAAACGGGATGCTGAGATTCCACGGGTAATTTCCCCACGCCCAGAGCACGCCCCACACCACCAGTGCTGTAATAACCTGACCAAGTAGCTTTTGCTTACCGGTCAAACCGAGACTTCGCTTCTTAACGATCTTCGTCCAGTCATCCGCAAAACCAATTGCTCCAAAAAGCGTGGTCGCTCCAAGCGCGATCCATAAATAAAGACTGTCCAGCCGAGACCAAAGTATCGTGGACAAAAACACAGAACCGATTATCAGAACGCCGCCCATCGTCGGTGTGCCGCGCTTTTCGTGGTGTGAAGCCGGGCCCTCTTCCCGGATCTCCTGGCCAAATTTTAGATCGGCAAGCTTACGGATAACTTTGCCGCCGAGCAGAAGCGATACGAGTAACGCGGTGATCGCGGCGAGAGCGGTGCGAAATGTCACATATTGAATGACATTGAGCCCTTTGAAAAAATATGACTCGCTATTCTTGCCGTATTGCTGAAAGAGGAATTGGTATAAAAAGTAATAGAGCATTGTCCGATCTTAGAGCCGCGATTTTAGATTCTGGATCTCGCCGGGTTTAGGCGTCATCCTGTCACCAAGTCAGTCCGCCTTTTCCCCCAGTTCGAACGTTTCCAACAATTTCTCGACAACCTTTTCGGTTCGAACGCCGCGCGAGCCTTTTACAAGGATCACATCGCCGTCACGCACGGTTCGTGCGATCAGTTCGGCGGCCACATCCGAGTCAGACACGAATTCGGCTGAACTGAGTCCGCCCGTTTGTGCGCCCTCGATCATTTTTGAGGCCATACCGCGAACGCCTATCAGCAAGTCGATGCCGCTGTGGGCGATCTTTTCGCCGGTTTCGCGATGAATTTGCTCCTCGTCGGCACCCAATTCGAGCATTTCCCCGGCAACAACGATCTTTCGACCTGCCGCCTTTCCGCCATCCACGAGCGTCTTGACCATGCTCAAAAGAGCGTCAGGATTTGAATTATACGAATCGTTAATTACCGTAAATGCCGCTTTGAAATGAAGCACTTCGCCACGCTGCGGCGGAGCCGTGACCGTACTCAGAGCCTCAGCGATCGCTGACGGCGCCATGCCAAAACTATGTCCGACTGCGGCGGCGGCCAGCGCATTGAGCACATTATGCCGGCCGTCGAGTGGAAAGTTTATATCGCAGGTTTCTCCCCGAATATTCAACGTAAACCGTGTCTCGCCAAACCGCTCGAACCGAATATTCTCAGCCCGAACATCCGCATCGCTCTCGATTCCAAAAGTGATCGTCCGGCCCTTGCTCAGCGATCTCATCGCGGCTACACGCTCGTCGTCCGCGTTCAAAACCGCTGTACCGCCGTCTTTCATCCCTTCGACAAGTTCAGCCTTGGCCCGCGCGACATTTTCGATCGATCCGAGGTGTTCGACGTGCACGGGCAGGACATTAAGTTCGACGGCGACGTCGGGCGGCGTAATGCGGCACAGACGAGCGATCTCGTTCATAGGCGTCGACATTCCCATTTCGAGAACGGCCAGATCGTAACTTTTGTCGGCGGCGAGCTTCAAAACGGTTAACGGATGTCCAAGGCCGTTGTTGTAGTTTTTAATATTCCGCAAAACCTTACGCCCGTCAGAACTCAAAACATGGGCCGTTAGCTCTTTGGCCGTCGTTTTCCCGGCGCTGCCTGTGATCGCGACGACCGGTTTTTTCCATTCCAGATAAACGCCGTGAGCCAGCTGTTGAAACCCCGCGATCACATCGTCAACAAAGATCAGACGATCACGATATTGCCCGAGATCGTCCTTGTGCTCCTCAAATCTATCCTCGCGGACGACGCAGACCGCTGCACCTTTCTCAAACGCGGCCGGAACATAACTCGTAGAATCTTCGAATTCGCCGTTAAAACCGTTATTTCGATACTCCGGCTGAGAAAGAGCAAAAAATACACTACCGCTAATGACCTCGCGCGAGTCGATAACGAAAGAACCCACTTCGCGTGTCAGCAAAGCGGGATCAAGGGCGGGTGCGGCGGCATTCATATATCTAATAACGGTTTCAAGTTTCAAGTTTCGTATTTAGTATCAGGCTTAGGTCGTGCGAATTAAATCTTCTTAACAGGAATGCGGTGAGTTTACCTGTGTCACCCAACTTTTTATCGTTGGTTTTCTTAATGTCCTTGGGCTTGGGCTTTACGGCCGGTGATTCGGCAGGCTTTGGTTTCGTCCCGCTTTCAGGCTTGCTTTCGGCCGGCAAACTCTTAATTTCCGCAGACTTTGACGTCGATTCCGGCACGACTTTAGCGACCACGGCATCCTGTTTCACGGGCTCGTCTGAGGCGACCTTCATTTCCTGCAGAATGTTCTGCGCGATCTCTCGAAAAACCGGAGCTGCAACCGCGCCGCCATCACGGGCGGCGACCTTCGGCTCATCCAATACCACGGCAACAACTATTTCCGGATTTCCGGCCGGCGCCATTCCTATAAATGAGGAAACATACTTGTTCGAATCGATTGTTTTCGACTTGCTGTCAAATTTCCAGGCGGTGCCCGTTTTTCCCGCCGATGTGTAACCGTTCAACTGTGCGCGACGACCGGTGCCGGTAAGCACGACTTGCCGCAACATGGCCTTCAGGTTTCGCGACGTATCGCCTGTAAATACTTCCGTTTGTTGCACTTGGGGCACTACTTTCGGCTGTTCATTCTCCGGGCGAATTTCCTTGATTATGCGTGGTTGGACCCGAATTCCATCATTTGCTATCGTCGCAAAAGCAGTTGCCATTTGCAACGCGGTCACGCCAATTTCATAGCCGATCGACATCGAGGCCAATGAGTCACCTTTCCACTCTTTTGGCGAACGCAGGATGCCTTGAGTTTCGGCCGGCAATTCGACGCCGGTCTTTGCTCCAAAACCAAGTTTCTTTGTCGTTGTAAAGAAATCTTCGCGACCGACCTTCATAGCTATTTTGATAGCACATACATTGCTGGATGCAGCCATTGCCTGTAAATAGGACACCCGTCCGACAGCGTGCGCATCCTGAAACTTGTGGTCGCCGATCTCGATCGTGCCGTTGCCGCTGTCGATCTCGTCCTCAGGAGCAAACAGGTGTTTTTCGAGGGCTGAGCCATAGGTCACGATCTTAAACACAGACCCCGGCGAATATACGGCTTGTATTGCTTTGTTTCCGATGTTCTCTGCCTCGGCGTCATTTATCGTATTCGGATCGAAGGTCGGGTAATTGGCAAGTGCAAGTATCTCGCCCGTTTTCGGATTCATGACGATCGCCATGCCGGATTTTGCATTGGCAGCACGCACACCGCGTTCCAACGCCTGCTCAGTCATATACTGAAAACCCGTGTCCAGTGTCAGCACGACGTCGCTCGGAGTCTCGCGCTCAACGAATGTCTCGTCATAAACTCGCCCCAAACGATCGCGCTCCTGAAGTTTCTTTATAACAGCGCCGTGCAAAACATCGTCTTGCGACTGCTCAATACCGGCCTTGCCGTCGTCATCCGCATTGCTAAATCCGACCACCTGAGCGGCGAGCGTTTGATACGGATAGCTGCGCTTCTGATCATCACGCCAATGCAGGCCAGTAAAATATGGCAGATCGGATTTTTTAACATCAGGAGTATCGAGCGCCTTATTTATCTTCTCGAAGACATCCTCATCCACCTTTTTAGCCAGGACCACATATCGTTTTTTCGCTTCTTTGCCCTTTCGAATCTGGCTCGCGATCTGGCGTGCGTCGAGCGTCAGTGTCTTTGCGATCACTTTTGCCGTTGCCTCGGGATCCGCGATCTCCGTCGGGTCGGCATAAAGCGTTCTTGCCCGTACGCTCATTGCCAGAGCACGCTCGTTGCGATCGTAGATGGATCCGCGAAGCATCCGCGTACTTTTCACATCCTGACGCATGTCGAGCGCCTTTTCTTTGAGCCATGCGTGTTGCGTCACCTGCAGATGAACCAGCCGGACACTGATCCCGCCGATCCATAACACGAGAACGGCGACCACAAGCATAAATCTCGTGAACGCCATTTGCTTCAGATTTTTCTTTTTTGCTTTTCGCGGAGTTTTCATTTCTCTTTGCTGATCGTGGACGTTAAGAAAAGATTATTATGACCATGTTCGTTACTCTGTTGACAGAGTCTTCCTACCCTGTTTGTCAAACTTTTCGGGTTTAGAATAGACTGCTGCGACCCGCGTGGCCACCGGATTGACCGATACCGTCTTGATAACCATTGGCTTAACTTCGGCTGCCGGTTTTGGTAGAGCTTTTTCCCGGGTTGCGGTTGCAACCTGTGCGATCTCGCCCTCAACGGCCGCAGCTGTCGGTTCGATCATCCCCGACTTACTGAGCGCTTTTTTGATCTCGTTGGGTGAGAGTGACACCTCTCGGGCAAGCAATAGTCGTCGTTTCTCAGTTTCCAGATCGTCGACCTGTTTGCGAAGGCGCGAATTTTTCATCCCATAGTCCATCGACAAGAAATGCTGCCGGCCGGCAAAGAAAAAGCCCGTCAGCAGCATCAATCCGCAACCGAGCATCAGGGCATAAGTGCGCCAACGCGTTGCATCGTTTTGCTGTGCGGCTTTCTTTCGTGCGGGCCTTGTTTGCGTTCTCTTGTTCATAACAATCCTCCGGGTGGTTATCTGAGTTATTGCTTACTGCTCTAGTTTGCGGCACGCTCTGAGCTTGGCACTTCGCGAGCGTGGATTCTCTCTTTGTTCGGTCTCTGTCGGTAAAACAGGTTTCTTCGTCAATATCTCTACTCTTTTCGCCGCTCCGCACATACACTGTGGTATTCGTGGCGGGCATTGGCATTTACCCGCAAAACGCTGAAATGCGTGCTTTACTATGCGATCTTCGAGCGAGTGAAACGTGATGATCGCGAGGGTGCCATTAATTTTCAATAGATCGACCGAATCAGAAATAAACTGATCTAAAATATCAAGTTCGCGATTGACCGCGATCCTCAGGGCCTGAAATGTCCGCGTCGCCGGATGCGTCTTGTCCTTGGGATTTGTCCGGACTGCCCGTCGTACAAGCTCGGCAAGCTCGAAGGTCGTTGTGACCGGATCGCCGCTTTCCCTTTTTTCAATGATCCAGCGTGCGATCTTTCGCGAGGCTCGCTCCTCGCCAAAACGATAGATAATGTTCGCAAGATCGTCCTGACTAATTGTTGCCAACATCTCGCCCGCCGTTTGTTTGTCAGATCCCGCGTCCATCCTCATATCAAGCGGAGCGTCGAAGCGGAAACTAAATCCTCGCGTCTCACTATCGAGCTGGAGCGACGAAACGCCGAGGTCCGCGATTATTCCATCCGGATTCCCCTGACCTGCTTCCGCAACAATTTCGGCGATCTCTGCGAAGTTTGCCTGAAAAACCTTCATTCGCGGGCCATATCGCGACAATCTTTTCCCGGCCAGGATCAATGCCTCGCTATCCTGATCGATTCCGATAACCCGGGTGTCGGGTTGAGAATCCAGGATGGCTTCCGCGTGTCCGCCAAGCCCGAGCGTTGAATCCAGATAAAGACCGCCCGGCTGTGGCTGTAGAAATCGAAGCGTTTCTTGCAGCAAAACCGGCAGGTGAGCTTTTTCGGCTTCAATTTCCGGCATATTCAAAGAGCGATAATAGACGTCAGGACAGCCCATGCGCCCTCTTGCAGGGCGCTTAATATCTTAAACAGTTATGTTCGGAATTTTGTATTGAACCAAAACGATTAGATCCGCGTCGTTCAATATCTAAAGCATTCTACGCTGATATTTCTGCCGGTGTCAAGAAGTTATTTTTCATTTTTAGTTTAATCATCCGCTTAAGTGCTTTGAGAGACAAATTATGCGATCCGGAGGCGTTTTTGTGTTTACCGAATTCGCTGATATAGGATATAAAAGGTTCGCAAATAACAAATGTCGCCATTGTTTCTCCAACTCTTTGTCTTTGGCCTTCTCGCGGCACTTGCGAACGTCCTCGGCGGCCTGATCTTATTCCCCGCACAGTTTCATCGCAGTTACAGGCAATTTCTTAAATACCTTTTGGCTCTCGGTGCGGGATTTATGCTCGCGGTGACCATCTTCGAGATCCTGCCGGAGACGATCGTCCTGTGGCAGAGATCAAATCCTATCTCAGCCGGTGATCTCTACATACCGATGATGCTGCTGCTCGGCGGTTATCTTTTGACGCAGTTTGTGGAACACACCATCGCGCCCCACTTTCACCTCGGCGAAGAAATGCACTGCGAGGATGACGACCACGGCCACGAGATCATCTCGACCAGGTCCGCATACACGGCGGTCGGCGGGCTGCTGATCCACACTTTCTTTGACGGCGTCTCGATCGCGGCGGCGTCACAGGTCGATGCCAAAGTCGGGTTCCTCGTATTCCTCGCGATCTTTCTGCATAAATTCCCTGAGGGATTTACGATCGGCTCAATGGTGATGGCAGCGGGCAAAGGCCGTCGTCAGGTGATGATCGCGACCTCGCTTATGGGCCTGACGACGTTTTTGGGCGTCTTTGTCTTTTACCTGATCGGCAATAGTATCGGATTTACAGTGGCGTACGCCCTGCCGCTTGCCGGCGGCGTCACGCTGTATGTCGCAGCCAGTGACCTCATCCCGGAAGTCAATCATCACGGCGGCAACAGCCCGTGGGTAACGCTGGCGGTCTTCGCGGGCGTCGCACTATTTTTCGGCACGAACTTCCTGCTCCATCAGGTTGTTGGACACTAGAGCAAGAGAGCGGTGAATTATTAATGATGATCGGTGAGTGGTCCATTGAGGATCGGACTAACAGGCTCGTGACAAATAGATTAGATACACGACTCCTTACACGTCACTGGCCGAGCGTTTACTGCGTCGCCTGCGCGTCTCGCGGCCTCCGCCAAAGTATGCAAGGATCAACACGACCAGATGGGCCGCGAACCAGATGTTGTCATAGCCGAGGTTCTGGTAAATATAGATCAGTATCAGGATGCGCGGGGCAAAAACGCCGAGCAGAATGTCGCCCCATTGCGGAACCGTATTCGTCGGGAAAAAGGTCGGGAACACGAGCAGATAGACGAGCATCACGATCCGCGGGAAAAAAAGTGAAAATAGCAGAAAGTAAAAGTCCATCTACCCGCAGGATATTCCCGCCGCACGCCAGTGTCAAGCAAAAGTACTCTGTCCTGTCGCCGGAGAGCAGAAAGCTCCCCGCATTACACGGCGAAGCGCCGGAGGCGTAAAGCCACGCCAGAACCAGTGGCACTCGTTTCGAATGACGAGGTGGTGATAGAAACGGGATTATCTTTCTATTTACGATTTACGATTGACGGTTTACTGGTGGGAAGTGTGGATGGTGGGAGTGATAACGTGGCTGTTTGTTTACGGCTTTGTTTCAGGCTGCGGCTTTCCACAAAGGCTTTTATCCGGAACATAGTTCTTTCGCCCGCTTTCCGTAAGGTAATAACAACCGCCTCTCGGCCCCATAATGTACTTGCGCTCATTTTCAACGGGCGCTGTTTGAGTGGTTGTCCCGGCTTCTACTAATCTAGCGGGGGCGGAAACAGGCTCGCCGCGGAAAACCCACGGCGGGATCGGATTATCAACGGACCATAAGCCCGTGCGAGCGGTCGAAGCGACTGTTTGAGCGTCCGCGTAACTTATACGGCCGGCTGTCGATTGTTGGTAGGCATATCTGCCAAAATGCCACGCCAAACCCTTTTCGATCATCGTCAACCCGACGTCCCGGCCGTTCTGAAGTAACGTGCCGATCAATTGCCCGGTCGAGGCGGTTGAGTAAACCACGACTTTCACGTCCGTATTTAGGATGAGTTTGGACAGGGCTTTCTTTGACTCCTTAAAAAACGGCTGCCCGCTCTCCGGTGCATCGATGGCATACAATTTGACCCAATAAACGAATTGGCCGTTTACCTTGACCATAAACGTATCGCCGCTCTCGATACCTGTCACTTTGCCCTCTAACAAATCGGTCCTGAGTTTCATCTCGAGCGGCGACGTAACCGTAGTCTTAGTGGAATTATCGGGCGGCGAGGGCTTTGGCGTTTGAGCCAGTGAAGTGAATACCGCAAAAGCTAAGATCGCGAGAAAACATACCGGTCTAATAAACATCATTTTCAAACTCCTTATCGAAATTTCAGAGGCTAACTCGAGCAACCGGTGGACGCTTTGTCCGTCGAACCTGTTATTCGACGCCTGGCAATGCTGCGTCGCGATCGGGCAAACGTGCCGTCACCGCCAAATCCGAAAAAGTCACCTGTCACCGGACCGAGCCTTCGTCAAAATGCAATTTGATCGAATTCTATCACCGATACGGCCAATAAACCAGAAAAAAATGATCGAACAGCCGGGTGCAAGGCCGCGGAGAAATTTGGGCGATCTGGAAATGCGTGCCCGGCACCCTCAAAAAGGACGAGGTAAAATTACCGCCTGCCTATCGAACCATTCGCTGATTTGTACACGTCAGGGCGCGCCGCGAACTAGATTACATCTTCGATTACCGTCAAAAGCCGTAGCCGAGATTCTCGGCAGCAAATAGAATTGCCAACTAGTAAGGTTTTTGGCAAAAGCAAAAATTGGGCTTGACGATGAATAACGCCGTATTATAACTTAACAGTGATAAGTATATGACTATTAGAGATCGGCGGCAACGGGAAAAAGAAAATCTGCGGCAAGAGATATTAGATGCGGCCCGTGATCTGTTCGTCGCCGAGGGCTACGAAAATGTCTCGATGCGAAAGGTCGCCGAAAAGATCGAGTACTCGCCGACGACGATCTATCTCTATTTCAAAGACAAATCCGAGCTACTTCACGAGGTATGCGAAGAAGCATTCACAAGACTCAGTGATGAGATCATTCGCGGTCAGCGACTCGGCAAGACACCAATAGAGGTTCTCCGGCTCGGAATGTTTGCCTATGTCGCCTTTGGGCTGCTCAATCCGCATCATTACGAAGTAGTATTTGTAACGCCTAGGGGCACCGGCCACGGCTCGGACTATTCGTACAACGCTTCGATGGGAGAAAAAGCGTTCGAACTGCTCTCGGCGTCGGTCGCAAGCTGTATGGCCGCGGGCGATATCCGCGGCGGCGATGTCGAAACTGTTTCCCAAACCCTTTGGGCCGGTATCCACGGAGTCACGTCGCTTTTGATCGCCCACGAGGACTTTCCGTTTGTTGAAAGAGAAACGCTGGTCAGTTCGGTCATCGACACTATGATCGCAGGTTTAAGAACATAAATTTTTACGCAGCAGCTTATCACAGTTAAGTTGCCAGGAGGCAGTCACGAAAATGAGAAGAAAAGTGCTCATCATCCTCGGACATCCGAACAAGGACAGTTTTTGCGGTTCCCTCACCGCGAGCTATCGCGAAGGTGTCATAGAGTCAGGTGCCGAGATCCGCGAGATCTTTCTTGCCGATCTGCGATTTGACCCGATCCTCCATCTGGGGTATCGAGAGATACAGGAACTCGAACCCGACTTGGTCGCGGCACAGGAATCAATAAAATGGGCGGATCACATCGTTTGGGTCTATCCGATCTGGTGGGGAACCATGCCGGCCTTGCTCAAGGGATTTCTCGACCGGACATTTCTGCCCGGATTCGCATTCAAATATCGCGAGAATTCGCCGTGGTGGGACAAATATTTGACGGGACGCTCGGCACGCATGATCGTGACCATGGATGCTCCGCCAATTTATGATTCCTTGATGTATTTCGGCGGCGGGCGGCGAACTATGAAGAAGGCCGTACTCGAATTCTGCGGGATCAAGCCCGTCGGCGTCACGGCGTTTGGCTCGGTCAAATCGTCGGACGAGGCGAAACGCGACAAGTGGCTTAAAACGGTCCGCGAACTAGGCATAAGGCTCAAATAGGAAAAATAGAGATGAAAGCTGAACAAATATTTTCGATTGTTAATCTTGTTGCCATACTAGGGTGGCTACTTATCGCTATATTGCCGCGATGGAAATACACGCGGCATATCGTGCTGTCGGGTGCGGTCCCGTTGCTGCTCTCTGTGGCGTATCTGGTTTTGATCGTCCTGTTTTTCGGCAAGGCCGAGGGCGGATTCGGGTCGCTCGCCGACGTTATGAAGCTCTTTACCAACGAATGGGCCGTGCTCGCAGGCTGGATCCATTACCTTGCGTTTGACCTTTTTGTTGGCAGTTGGGAGGTTCGCGATTCGCAGCGAAGCGGCATCTCGCATGTCTTGGTGATCCCGTGCCTGTTCCTGACGTTCATGCTGGGACCGATCGGATTTCTGCTCTATGCGGCGATCAAGTTGTTCATGCCGCGAAAAGGAGGCGAAGATGATCTCGAAACTGTTTAACGAACAGCGGCCGCTGATGCTCGCCGGATTAATATCTTTCGTGTGCTTTGTCGCAACGCTTATTTTGTCTCTTGCCGACAACACTCAGATCCTCGGTACCAACCGCTGGATCAAGCCGATGAAGTTTTACATCTCGATCGCGATATTTGTCTGGACTATCGCCGTTTTGCTGCAATATCTGCCGAATAAAGAACGATTTTCGCGAATAACGTCGTGGGCGATGATCGTCATCTTCGCCGTTGAGATGGCGGCGGTGACGGGACAAGCGATTCGCGGTACGACATCGCATTTTAATATCGGCAATCCAGTCGACGCGGCGATCTTTGCGGTGATGGGCACGGCGATCGTTATCAATACGATCTTCGTCGGGGTGCTCACATATCATTATTTTAGATCTAGAATCGACCTGCCACCGGCCATTGTCTGGGGAATACGGTTTGGGCTGTTGTTGTTCGTTTTTGGCAGCATCCAGGGCGGTTATATGTCTTCGCAGATCGGCCACACGGTCGGCGCTGCGGACGGTGGCCCCGGGTTGCCTCTAGTTAACTGGTCGACCGTCGCCGGCGATCTGCGCGTGGCTCATTTCCTCGGCCTCCATTCACTGCAGGCGGTACCGATCGTTGGTCTGTTGCTTGAAAAGTTCCGCGTGTCCGCACGAACCGCTCTGACCGTCGGTTTTGCGTTTGTTTACTTTGCGGCGTTTATGTTCTTGTTTGCACAGGCCCTCAGCGGACGGCCGCTATTGTCTTTGTAGCTGACAGAAACTAACCTCCGCCGAATATCGGCCGGTTCGCGACTGAGACTTTGAAACCATATCCGAGCAGAAACAGTATGAGCGCGAGCGTAACGTACATTGGCGTTGCGTACCAAGCGGAAAAGTTGAGGGTTAAAAGCGTATTTAACATCCAGGTGTTGACCGTTAACATAACGATCGTTGCTACCAGCCCCAGACGGCTGACGACGAGACACATGATAGCCATGCCAATTAACATAAAGGGCACATCGATCAAGGAATTACTGGAGAACAGGCCAGCAATTGTCGCGTTTACGAAAAAGAAAGCGGTACCTGCATAGAGCCTGCGCCGAAGCATCAAAAACAGAATTACCAGCAGGCAAACAAGCACAAAACCGAAGACGATGCTGGTGCCCGAAAGTGTCAGGATCATCGAGAACGGACTCCGCAAGACGATCAGAGCATTAGGATTAATGTCAGTCTTGTAATCGGCGTAAAAAAAGCGTTCGGCTAAAAGGGACAGATGACGCAACGTCACGTCCGCGACGGCGCACAATGCGCCGAGCAAAACGTCGCGCCCAACCAACGGGTCGCGCCAGTCGCTCGCCAACATTCGATTCCACGAAACGATCAATTCGGGCAGGTTGCGGCGGACTATGGGCTCGAGAGCGAGATAAAACAGCCAAGTCGCAGAAGCAAAGTACAAGGCGATCCGCATCGAGTGTGAAAATCGGTCTACTTCTGAGAAAAACGCCGGAACGTGATTCATACCCAGCAACCAGCCGCCGAATGTTAAGACCAAAACGATTAGAGCGATCTTGAACGCACCTTTGCGGTCGCCGCTTCCCGATTTGATATTTTTTCGCGCCAGAAAGATCGCGGTAATGAGAATGCCGATAATTATTCCGGCGAACGCAAAAATCCCGATCCAATCGCGTGTCGAGATGTAATCCGTTTCGGCCAAATATGGCTTTGTCCACGGGTAGATAAGTTGGAAATATACGATCTTGCCTTGAAAACCAGCGGCCTCGACTCTAAGCGGGATTTCCGGGTGGTCTGGCAAAGAGCCCTCCCAGGCCTTGCGAGTGTCGTAGGCAGCTGAAGGAGTCCAATTTGGTAAAGCCTCGTGGAATTTAGAAAGATCGAGTTCGGCGGCTGAAAATGCCGGTATGAAATCCATATCCGGCTGTACCGTTTGATTCCCGGTAAACTCCGGCGGAACAGCTCTAAATTCGACCAAGCGTCCTCGCGTGTCGAGCCAAATTGTCTTCATTCCGCCTGTCGTCTGTGGTAAAAGTCTCCAAAAACCGTTTCCAAGCATTGCCATTTCAAAATGGCGCGGGCTTTGCTGTTCACCAAAGACAAACATCAACGGCTGACCGGTCGATATCTTCTGCCAATTTTCGGGCGTCGAGTTTTCCCGGACATATCTTTCATACGTATCGTCGTAATAGAACCGATATGATCTTTCGACCGGCTCATCCGTATAACCGAATTTTGAAATAATCTCGGTGGTTCGGTCAGACATCACTTCGGGCGATTTTGTAAATGGGATCCTGTTTTGCGGTGAGATCTTCATCGAAGCGAATAAACAGATCCCGATCATCACGATCCCGCCGATCACACACGCCAACGCAACGGCAGGTTTCAACGCACCTTTCTTTGGCGATGCGGCCACCATCTCGGGGCTAGGCGTTTGTCCGGCATCGAGTGCGATCTGCATCGGGTTGCCGCCGGGCAGAGCCATTGCTACGTTGAGAGCGGATTGCGGTCGATTCTTCGGATCTTTTTCGAGGCACTGGGCGATGACGCTTTCGACCAGCGGGTCGATGCCCTTGACGTGGGTCGAGGGGCTGGTCGGCGTCGCCGTCTGATGCATTTTGATCAGCTCGGGGACAGTCGCCGCGATGAACGCCTGTTTGCCGGTGAAGATCTCGTAGATCACCAGTCCAAGTGCGTAAATATCACTGCGGGCCGAGATCCCTTTACCCGTAATCTGTTCCGGGGCCATGTACGCAGGTGTGCCGGCTCGAATGCCGTCTTTGGCGATCTCAGCCTCGATCCCGGCGATGCCGAAATCCGTGATCCGGGCAATGCCCTTTTTGTCGATGATGATATTGGCTGGTTTGAAGTCGCGATGCAGTATCCCGGCCTTGTGAATCGCTTCCATCCCGACGCAAAGCTGCCGCGAGATCTCAATCGCCCTTTCCGAAGTAAACCGCCCAACACGCGTCAACAGCGCTGAAAGGTCGTCACCATCAACAAACTCCATCGACAAAAAATGTCGCCCATCGATCTCGCCTATGTCGAAGACGCGGCAGACGTTGACGTGCGAAACCTGTCTCGCCGTGCGCACCTCCGCGTGAAAGCGTTCGAGCGCGGCACTGTCATTCTGGTAGCTGTCGGGCAGAAACTTAAGAGCAACCAACTGCGAGAGCTTGATGTCCTCAGCCTTATAAACCTCGCCCATCCCGCCTTTCCCGATGAGGCCGATGATGCGGTAACGGCTCGCGAGCACGGTCCCTGCGACAAAGTCACCTCTGCGTGCATCATGGGTCGTGATAGCCTTGATCTCGGTCTTGTTCTCGTCGCCTTTGCCGCCGCCGGAGCTGTCAATTTTCGTAGGGTCTTCCATTTATAAGTTTCTGACATAATAAATCGATTCTTAATTTTTTTACACTCCGTATTTCGATAAAAATCGCCGAAATGTGCAAGGCATCGATCGGGCCGTAGATTTTTGAAACAAACTTATTGCTCAGTCGTAATTAGAAAGTGGAGGCACTTTGGTAACATGCGAGAACCTATACTAGCTGGCATTCTGAGTTTACTGATCCCGGGGCTCGGGCAGATCTATAACGGAAGAATACTTATTGGAATAATCTGGCTTGTTCTGACCGGATTTTCGTGGATCGGTTCGGCGGGGCTGTTTGGATGGGTTATCCATCTGTTCGCCGCGTGGTGTGCGTACAGTTTTGCAAAGGACAATCCCGTAAGGGGCTAAAGTCTCTCTAGCAGCGATCCTCCTCTTTGCCCGGTGCTCACAGGCGCCGGGCTTTTTCGCGCAAGATTTTTAACGCAAAGACGCAAAGATCGCAAAGGAAAACAAGATCGATCGGCTTCGGTAACGTGTTGGGATTGTGTAGTATTGTGGATTATCCTTTGTTATTCGCATGACACAAAGCGGCTTATGCTGACAACTGATTGCTGACCGCTGATTGCCAATTATGGTTAGAGAAGGAATTCCGTTCGTTTTAATACCATCTGTAATTGCGGCGATCTTCGGGTTGCTGCAATTGTGGCCGCTCGCCGCCGTGTTCGCCCTGGTCGCGGGGTTTATGGTTTATTTTTTTCGCGACCCGCGACGCGAAACCCCTACGGGCGAGGGCTTGATAATTTCCGCCGCGGACGGACGCGTGACCCGGATTGACGAAACTGACGCCGGTAAATTGGTCAGCGTTTTCCTCTCGCCACTTGACGTTCACATCAATCGCTCGCCGATCGCCGGCAAGATCACAAATATTTCGTATGTCGAGGGCAAGAAATTGCCCGCCACGAGCGATGCGGCAAGTCTCGTCAACGAACGCAATTCCCTGGTCATCGAGGGTACGGACCTGACCGTGACCTGTACGCAGATCGCGGGAATACTCGCGCGGCGGATTGTCTGCTGGCCGCGAACGGGCGATAATCTTGAGCGCGGACAAAAATTTGGCTTGATCAAGTTTGGGTCCCGGACGGATGTGCTTATGCCCGCTAGTGTCGAGATCGCCGTTAAGGTCGGCGACAAGGTCCGCGGCGGAGAAACCATTATCGCAACGATGAAAGTGAAAAAGTGAAAAAGTGAGATGGTGAAAAAGTTAAGAAGTATCGAAACGACAGGCTTTTTCACTTTTTTACATTTCCCCTTTTTCACCTTCGAATTATGAGCGAAGAAGAAATCAAACCGCCTCATCGAGGTATTAAGAAAGGCCTCTACGTGATCCCGACGCTATTCACCGCGGCGAATGTTGCGATGGGTTATCTGGCCATTTTGTCCTCGATGCGCGGGTTTCAGCTCTCGGCGACAAATCCGGAATTAGCTGCGGGCTACTTCAACAGCGCCGCGATCGCGATCGGCCTTGCGATCTTGTTCGACACAGTTGACGGTCGAGTCGCCCGTGCCACTCGAACCGCGACTGAGATCGGCGTCCAACTCGATTCGCTCGCTGATGTCCTTACATTCGGCATTGCTCCGCCTGTTCTGATGTATGCGTGGGCGATCGGGCCGACATTCACCGAAAACAGCTTTGGCCACAATGTCGCCGTAACTTTGCTGTTTGGATATCTGATGTGCGGCGCGTTTCGGCTTGCGCGGTTTAATCTACAGGCGACCCGACCGCGAGTTTTAAGCGAGGGCGCGACAAAGGTCGATAAGAAAGCTTTTGTCGGTCTGCCGATACCACCCGCCGGTGGCCTGTTGGCGGCGCTTGTCCATTTCTCGCCGGTTCCGCTTAGCTTTCACGGTACGGTTGCTGCTCATTATTATTCGTATGCGCTGATGGCATTGACCGCGACGCTTGCCATCCTGATGATAAGCACGCTGCGATATTCGAGTATGAAAACCGCGGGACGTGGGCGTCAGGGACTTCTGCTCGTCTTAGCGATCGCCGCGATGGCGATGTTCGTGTGGTTTTATTCACAATATGCGCTTCTCGCGATCGCCGGTATTTACGTTTTGCACGGTTTGGTCTGGTGGGTTTTGCGGGTAGTTATGTCTAAGCCAAAACTAGTCGCCTCGAGCTGATCTCAATCTAAATTGACCAGGTTTACGCGGTTGGCGTGGACCTATGAGAACTTCGACGACGCCGGGGAAGGCCATCGATCGGGGTGACGCTTGCCGCACGCCCTGGCTTTGACTGGGTGTCGTCAAATTCGTCAGTATCGTCAACGTACTTACGCCCGCTCGCGACGAGCATCGCCATTAACGTCAAAAACATTACAGAAAGCGCGGTAATGTGCAGCACAAAATCAAATAGGCTGTGTATCAGGATGGCAAAACAGCCAGCGAAAGCCCCGGTGGCAACGCCCCGACGGAAACCGTTTGTGACCTTTGTATTACGCAAGCCGTCGCGAAAAAACCAAAACAGAAACAAAATACCGAGAATCAGTCCCACGATCCCGGCGTCCGCCAATACCTGTAGATAGTCGTTGTGGGCCTGCTCAACCCGCTCGCGGCCGCTCGACGGATCGAACGGCGTGTATGCCTGAGGGAATGCACCAATGCCCGCACCAAAGGGCATATGGTTTGAAATGATCTTTAGGGTCGTTCCCCAGATCTCAGTCCGGCTCGACGAAACGTCGGTCGAATTCGCTTTCTCCGAAATGCGAGTAAGAGACGTATCACCGCCAACGAAGATCGCTCCCCCGACGGCCGTGATGAGTAGCAACAGTGACAATGCTGCTTTTAGGACCAGATTTCGTCGGCCTTTGGCACGTGTCGTAACGAGTATGACGATCATTATCTCGGCAAGCAGTGCGACAAGGCCGCCGCGCGAACCGCTAAGTAGCAACGTGCTTCCCATCAAAGCGATCGCAACAATGTAGAGCAGCCGTTTGTCACGCTGAACCGCTCCCGCAAATACCAATCCCAACGGAATACTTATCGCCATCTCCATCAAGGCCGCAAAATCGTGTCGATTAACGAACGACCCGAACGGCATCGCCGATCGCGGTGCGTAGATCCCGTAGATTTTGTCGGGGCTGAGCACAGACTGAAGAATTGCGTAAAACGCATAGGCAAATCCAAACACTGTGATCACGGTGACCGTCCGACGTAGCCGGGCCGCGCTATCGAGATACACCAGCGAAACCGCGAAAAAAATGTACAAAGCAAAGATGTGAAGCGCCGTCAGCTTTGTCGCAAACGGCTCAACAGAGATCGTCCGCGGTATGGCCGAGATACCGTCGGCCTCGGTTATTGTCCCAAATGGGATCGTTTGGATGAGAGCGTAAAGACTAAACAGAAGTAACGGGACCTGCAATAGATTGCGGCTGAATCGGAACATACCGCTTGTCAGACAATCGGTCGCCCAAAGCAGTGCGATCACCATTACCATCACATAAAAAAACGCGATTATCGGCTGGTGAACCGTGCCGTACGCAAGCGTCGTGAAAACGACAGTCGCACAGATCAGAAAAAATGAGAGTTTATTGAGACGCGTCATTCTGGTTCAGTTTCGAGTTACGAGCAGATGGCTCCTATCGCTTATTAAGTTGAAAATCGTCGTACCAGAACGTGCCGATTATGGGACAGTCCTCGCCGCAATACGCTCGGGCGGTTCTGATGCTTATACCGCTGCAATTCGCCGGCGCCTCAAATTCGACCGTCATCTCCTGCCAGTCATTCGAACCGGTTGGAAAGACCGCCGACTTTGCGATCAACTTGTCGTCATTCGCGTTTACAATGTCGAGGACGGGCCCGCCCGCACTCTTTAGGTTTTCGGTGCGAACCCAAAAACTAAGCCTGTATTTGTTACCCGGCACCACAACTATCGCCTGATAAATATTGCCGAGCACGGGTTTGTTAAACGATTTGAAAGTCACTCGCAGGCTGCGGTTTCCCTCGTGTTTTACATTAGCATCCGTTGCCGTTTCGAATTTGGCGACATTACGCACTATCTGCCACGCGAAACGAGATCCGGTCGAGTCGTCCACGACTTTCTCGAACGATGAGTTCGTTACCGCTTCGGGCTGAGCGTCCTGATCGATCCCGAGTTGCTTTTCAAACGCCAGTGCCTGCGGGAAATGACGTTGTTCGAAAACGCCCTGAGCCATAATTTTTAGGAATTGCGAATTAGCTGCCTTGTCGGATTCGTTCAGCATATTCCAATTGCGCAGAGCATCGTCCGCCCGGCCGCGGGCCGCAAAAAAAAGTGCGATCTGGGACCTCGCTTGCGCTCGCTCGCCGACCAGCTTCTCCACCTGAGACGCGTCCTTGTCAAAATAATCCCAGGCGAGAGAAAAAACCTGTTCGCGGTATGCCTGATTATTATCCGCCGCCCGCTTGAGCTCGGCCATCGCCTCCTCGCCTCGATCTTGTCGGAGATAGAAATTACCGAGATGCCATCTAGGAAAAGCGAACGATGGCGCGAGTTCCGCAGCCTTTTTGAATTCGACCTCGGCGCGTTCCGTTTGGCCATCCTGCTCAAGCGCTCGTCCAAGCTCGATCCGCCACCGATAGTCGCCCGGCGCAAGACGAACCGTCTGCTCGAAGTAAGAGACCTCGTCGCTCGTCGAAGCCTTTAGCCAGTTGGCCGCCGGATCGGACGATGACCAGTTTAACGCAACGTCTGAAATCTGGGTCGCGTTAGGATCGGCAGGTCTTGTAATGCCGGCAAGCAGATTCGCGATCTGCCACTTTACGCCGAGGAATCCAAACGCAAGCACCAAGACTATCGCCCCGACGAGGATGATGCGTATCTTGGGATTTTTTGAATCTATAAAGGTAAGGTCCTGCATTTTGCCGCAAAAAACTTCTCGTACGTCGCGAACTTATCGACAATCGTCTTGGAGTTCCCTGTCGCTAGATTCTACCCAAACCTTATAGAATTTGCATTTTGCGGCTTTCTTTTTTAGCCTTTACGCCATGATCGCGGACAAACATCGGCACGCCGCCGAGATAATTAAACGACTGAAACGGGCATATCCCGACGCTCACTGTGCGCTGATCCACACGACGCCATTCGAATTGCTGATCGCGACGATCTTGTCGGCACAATGCACCGACGTACGCGTGAATATCGTCACCGCCGAACTTTTCCGCAAGTATCGCGGCCCGGCGGATTATCTAAAAGTTCCGCAACGGGACCTCGAAAAGGACATTCACTCGACCGGATTTTTCCGCAACAAGGCGAAGAACATCCAGGCGGCATGTAAACGAATCATCGAGGAATATAATGGCGAAGTTCCGCGGACAATGGACGAACTTTTGACGCTCGGCGGCGTCGCGCGAAAGACAGCAAATGTTGTGCTCGGCAACGCCTTCGGCATCGCGTCGGGTGTCGTCGTCGATACTCACGTGTCACGTTTGTCGCAGCGGCTCGGCCTCACGCAAAACAAAACGCCCGAAAAGATCGAGCGTGATTTGCAAGAGCTTATACCCAAAAAACATTGGGTGATGTTTCCGCACTGGATGATCTTTCACGGACGCCAGATCTGCATTGCGCGTAAACCAAAATGCGGCGAATGTGCCCTCGCCGACATCTGCCCATCGAAGGAAAGAATCTAGCCACGAACAGACACGAAAAGACACGAACAAGATATTTCTTTCTCTTTTCGTGTTTGTTCGTGTCTGTTCGTGGCTGATTTATTACGGTCGCGTTGTCGGCGTTGGTGTTGGCGAAGGTGTTGTGCCCGGCAGCAGCGGCATTTCGCCCGACTTGAAGCGCGGTAGCATTTCGTCTCGCATTGCGAGCGCATAAACTGCGGCGGCAATGATGATCGCGGATTTCTTAACGTCGTCCTCGATCACTCGTTCGTATGTATCGAGATTTGTGTGCCAAGTGTGAGTACCGTATTCGATAGGATCTTGCTGGACGCCAATGCCTGGCAAACCAGCCTGATTAAACGAGGTGTTGTCCGACCCGCCGAGGCCACGACTTCGGGTACTGATCACGCCAACAAATCCGTAATCCCCGAACGACGCCAGCGCTTCGCGTAAGATCGTCGCAGTCTCCGGCGGCCCAAATACCGACATTCCACGGGCACGTCCCGTCCCGCTGTCAATGTTGAAATATCCGTTGAACTTTCCAAAATCCGGGCCTGGGCTTTCGGCCGAACCGAAATGCCGTTTGACATAAGCTAGGGAACCGAGCAAGCCTTGTTCCTCGCCGCTCCAGAGCGCGACGCGAATCGTGCGACGCGGTTTAACATTCAGAGCTTTTAGAATTCGCGCCGCTTCCATCATAACGGCACAGCCGACCGCGTTGTCCGTCGCTCCTGTCGCCGAATGCCACGAATCCAGGTGCCCGCCAAGCATAATGACCTCGTCCTTTTTGTCAGTGCCGGGAATCTCGCCAACTGTGTTGTAGCTCGTCACGCCGTCGGGGACAAGACGGTTGCGAATGTCGAACTCGAGCTTGACCGGCGTCTTATTAGCGATAAGCCTCGTAATGCGGCCATAGTCTTCGTTTCGCATTACTACCGTCGGCACGACCTTTATGAGATCGTAAGTGTTGTTCGAAAATGCCCGGATCTGTCCGTGCTCACGACCGGCGTCGTTAATTCGCAAAGCAGCACCGTTCTGAACGAGAAACGCATTAAGCTGTTCCCCAACCTGCTGATTTGTTAAGGCGCCGGGTTTCGGCGTCAGCGGAGTTCCCTGGGGCGGCCCGAAAGGTGGCCCTTGCGGCTGCTGATTCGTAGGATCGAACCGCTTTTTGAGGACATCGTCCGCAAGGCGTTTTGCAGGCGGCTCTATCGTTACCGGCACAAATGCGGCTTTGCCAACGAGCACGATCTTGCCCGTGACCGAGGCTTTCACACTATCGAGATATGCCGTCAGCTCCTCCTGCGTCGGACGATCTGGCAGCACAATGTTTACCGCCTCCGATGTGACTACGCTCTTTGTCGATGGCGTCCACGCAACGACCTCAAAGGTCAGAGTATCCTGTACTGGTTTGATCATTAGCCCGATCGAACGCTCATTAACCCAACCCGGATGCCCGAATTCCCACGGCTCGATCGTTGCGTTGTCAAATCCCCACGACTGCATCTCGCGGGCTGCCCATTTCGCCGCATTTACGTGATTGGGCGAGCCTGTCAGCCGCGGGCCGTAGAGATCGGTCAGGTAATGCAGCGTATTCATGATCCGTGAGTTTTCCATTCCCTCTTTGCGAATGGCGGCGTTGATGTCGACCTGAGTCGCTGTCTGAGCGAGCAATGCTCCGGGAAAAATAAGTGATTGGAGAAGTAAGGCTAAAAACGCAAAATGAGCAATGTAGGGTCTTTTCATAAATTTAAGGCGCTGATACGGCAAGTCCGGGGTCCGGCCGTTGGTACATAATTGAAGTAAATAAAGTCTAGGTCCAAAATCCGACTAAGTCAAAATAGTTGTGCGCGCAGCGGTATACTGGCTCGGTGCCGCTAAGGTTTTGGGCTGAGCAACCGTACGGAGCGAGATGTCTTATTCAGCCCGATCTTTTTCCACTGGCGCAAAGTGCGTTTCCTCATTTGTTAGCGGCTCCAGCATCGGTTGCAGCTCTTCGTACGAAGTATTGGGGTCTAGCCATTTGTCGTAATCGTATTTGTGAATGACGACCGCCTGACGCTTTTTGACGTTGTGTATCTCGGCGAAAACATCATTCGGCTTTGTCGTAATTATGGCGCCGCAACGTCTGGTTTCGCCCTTGATCTGGCAATCCCGGGCGATCCCGCCGAATGCGAACACCGGTTCATCAAACCATATCTCGAATTTTTTCTTTGTCTTATCCTGCTGTTCCTGCCACTCGAATATGGCGGTAGCCGGCACCAGGATGCGATCTGTCTTGAATGCCGTCTTGAACATCTCCGCAAATCGCAAATTTTCGGCCTTTGCGTTTATCGCCTTTCGCCAAACTCCTTTGTAGTCAAAATCCTCGATCGTCCACCATACGTCTTCCGCCTTATGCTGGTTGTTTACCGCAAAGATCGGCGTGCCGGGAAAGATCTCGGGCCGCTTTTTCCAGCCATGGATGTCAAAATACTCATCCTGTTCGAGGAACGGCATCTGGTCAAACAACTCGCGCTGCTCCGCCGTCATTTTATAGCGTCCGCACATGTAATTACCGTACAACAAACAGCGGTCAGCTTTCAATTATCGTTTGAAATCATAAATGCGCGGACGACTGTCAGACAGTAAGCTGCGTGAAAACGGAAACGCACGAACTGGAAAGCAACTTCCAATTCGTGCGTTTTAAAGCCTGATCGTTGATTGACCCAACAATTAAGGCATTATTACGTCAAGCCGCGTCGCCGATGCGTAACCAGCCACTTTCCCGTCCTTGTCGATCAGATTGACCTGCGTGTAACCCTTTTCGGCTCCTTCCTGAAGCACTTTTTGAAGCAGTTCCTGGCGCCTTTCCCTCGAAAGACTATCCCACGACGGCAGCAACAGCCCATAAAATGTTTCGGAACTTATACGAGCCGTTTTCAGATGCTCTTTCAAGCTGGTGGTTTCGACGTCGACAACCCTTACACCTGTAGTAGGAACCTTTTCTATTACAAGATAATTTCCCCAAATGTAAACACCGATCGACGCCGCTATGAGTACAATTGCAACGCCCAGAAACCATTTATTTACTGAGAATGCGTTTTCTTTAATTCGGCTAAATCGCGACGACGTCCCGGTTACCGGTGTAGTTGGTGTCGCGGTGTTCTGTGCCGCTTCGAGTTCCTGCTCCCTGACTGCCTGCTCCGCGTCGGACGAAGTTTGCAAAACCTTACCAAGATCGAGAGTACGGCCGGCGGCCTCTGAAACGTCAAGGGCGTTCAGGTCGAAATATTTTAGATGAATGCTCTCGTCATCCATCTTTTTGCGTTCACGGCCGATAAGTGAGACATAGACATTGCCTATGCGAATGTTGGCTTCGATGGCCGCTGCCGTTACGCTTGGGGCAAAGAACAACTCGCTAATACTCTCCTTAAAGAGCCGCAGGCGGCTGAAGAAATCGCTCGCAACTAACTGGTCAAAGCTCGAAGCGTTTTCGGCCTCGATCGCCAAGTCGTCAAAGCTTAGAGACGTGAACACCACGTTTGATTCATCTTCGTCAGCCGTGTAAAGCGGGATACTCGACCATTCCTGATAGAGCTTTGTGATTTGCTCAAAAGACTCTGCGCGATCAAAAAGCGGAGTTCTTTTTTCACCGTCCGTGGGACGTGAAAAGAGTCTCGTAATAATGAAATCGAATTTGGCTCGGACCGATTCAGAGTACGGCAGATTCCGGTAGAAGCGTGCAAGGCCAAGCAGCGCCTGCGAGGAAAGGGCCGGACGAGAATTCTCGCAATATTGTCGCAGGCTCGAAACCTGAATATGGCAGTCACGTTCTGCCAACGCTGAGCACCAAGCCTCTGTCTCGCGCATCAACGCAAATTCAGCCTCTTGATGCTCGGTCGAATTTTCCTTTTCGACTACGTGCAAGAACAGGTTGAGCGCCTTTTTCGCGTTGAAGTCGTCGAACGTCTTAGGCAGAATCTTCATGTACTCGCGCTCGACGCCGGTCATGACATGCTCAACCATCTGAAGGCTCGAAACCTCAGCTACCGCACGTTTTTGAAAAAATTCTTTGTCGTACTTCGGCTTTTTGACAGGCGGCGCCAATTCGGCAACTTGAGACTCATAACTGTCGACGATCGGTGAATGTAGCGATTCAGCCTCAACTACGTCGGCGTTTACCTCTGGCGCTAAAGCAATTTCATTCGCAGCGGGTGCGGAGCCTTCCGGTTCCAGCGGGGCTTCAGCCGCCTGTTTTTCGCTTGCCTCATCTGGATCGGAATCAACTTTCGGAGCTAAAGCAGGGTCGAAACCCTCGAAACCGGTGGCATTATCCTTTGCGGTTTCGATGACGGTTTTTTCAAGCAGGTTCTCTTCTTGCAGTTCACCTACAAAGTCTTCGAAGACATTCATTTTTAAATACCTAAGGGGCGGGGCTCTGTCTTTTTGGGAGATCTAAGAGTCGTTAAGGCAGTATCTGTCGGACGCCGGTCGCGGTAACTTCGTATTGGTAAATCATGCCTTCGCTCGCAATATTACGGGTGGCAGTGATCGTAAATCCACTTTTCAGTTCCACGTTGGTGGGCACAGCGGGAACCATAGAGAGGACAAACTTTCCACGGTTAATATCGTTGCCGGATTGGGTGCCAATTCCGCTCGAAAGCATGTTGTTGACTTCGGAGAGCCTTCCAAAGCGGCTATTCTGCGAATAAAACATCCCCTGAGTTGAGGAGATCGTTCTCAGTGTTGCAAATGTGTTGCCGTTCTCTGCAGCCCGAATTCCCTTTTGCAGTGCCGGTACCGCGAGGGCCGCAATAACCCCAATGATCACAACCACGATTAGTAATTCAATAAGAGAAAATCCACGCTCGCCACTATTTTTCATCCTACACACCTCAATAGTTTTTCAGCCAGAGACCAAAAGTGACAGTTTTTGGCGCCCAGTCTTTGACAAGAAACGGCATCTTTCAACGTTCGATCGGCCCATGTATCAACATTTGTACCTATTTATGGGCATTTCAGCGTCAAAGCCACTCTCCCGAAATCAATATGTTGCAAAGATTATGCCAAGCCGAACGAAACTTATATCGGCTATTCTAGTGACTAGGGCGTATTTTATTGTTTATGGGTATTTGTTTTTTGTAAGATTTTTATTAAGCTATACGTTTTTATCGAAATATGTTAGATTGCAACCTCTCGGTCAGGAGCCGCACAATTTGAGCGCAATAATCGAACGAAACATTGAGACCTACGGGATCGGGAATTGGGGGACTGATTATTTTGGCGTTAACCGCAAAGGAAATCTTGTCGTCCACGCACCCGAAAATGAAAACCTGACCGCCGACGTAAAAGAGATCGTTGACGATTTGCGCAAACGTGGCGTAAATACACCGATCCTGTTGCGTTTCCCGCAGCTTATTTTTGGGCAGATACAGAAGCTCCAAACGGCATTTCGCAAATCGATAAAGGAATTCGGTTACGAGGGCGGCCATCTTTGTGTTTTCCCGATGAAAGTTAATTCTAACCGAGCGGTCATTGAGGAATACCTGCGTGAAGGGTCGCGCTACAATTTTGGCCTTGAGGCCGGGTCGAAAGCCGAGCTATACGCGGCCCTGGGACTCGAGCAGGCTAAGGAAAGCTTGCTCGTGCTTAACGGCTTTAAGGATCGCGATTTTATCCAACTTGCTTTTGCCGGTGCGTCAGCCGGAAAGAACGTCGTCATTGTTATTGAGAAACTCAGCGAGCTCGACCATACGCTCGACATTGCCGAAAAATTGTCCACTGAGAACCCTAACGCCGAACTTCCGTCGATCGGTGTTCGCGTAAAACTCTATTCAAAAGGCTCGGGCAAGTGGGAAAAGTCCGGTGGCGAAGCGGCAAAATTCGGTCTAACCACGACCGAGATCCTCGAAGTTATCCGCCGTTTGCAGGAGGCCGGTCGTATTGATATGCTTCGCCTGCTTCATTTTCACATTGGCTCACAGCTGACCGACATCAAACGGATCAAAAACGCGATGAAGGAAGCGGCACGCACGTACGCCAAGATCGTTAAGATGAAGATCCCGATCGAGTACCTCGATGTGGGCGGCGGTATGGCGGTCGACTACGACGGTTCGCGGACGTCATTCGAATCATCGGCGAATTACAACGCCCGCGAGTTCGCTAACGACGTTATTTATGTGATCAAAACCGTTTGCGATGACGAAAATGTGCGGCATCCGACGATCATCCAGGAATCGGGGCGATACTTGTCCGCCTATCACGCGATACTGGTGACAAACGTCCAGGATGAGATCGAGACAGTCGTCGAAAGCCTTATACCGATGGCAATGGACGCGAACGACCCGCAGATCGTGCACGAATTACATGACCTGAGGGAAACGATCAATGCCAAGAATTACCGTGAGTATTATCACGATGCGCTTGAGAACCGCGAAGAGCTCTTCACGATGTTCAATCTCGGCTTGATCTCATTGGAATCTAAGGGAAAGGGCGAAGTTCTGTTTTGGGATATATGTGAGAAAGCAGACCAATTCGCACAGCTAAAGAAATACGTTGCAGAGGAATTCGACGAACTGCGGCGACTGATGTGTGCGAAATACCTTGCAAATTTCTCGGTTTTTCGCTCAATGCCCGACAATTGGGCGCTCGAACAACTATTTCCCATCGTCCCCATACATAAACTCAACAAAAAGCCCTCAGAATATGCTACGCTTTGTGATATAACCTGCGATTCCGATGGTATTGTGGATAAATTCGTCGATCTGCACGACGTTAAGACCGTGCTGGAATTGCATAAGCTTGTCAAAAACGAGCCCTATTATTTAGCGATGATGCTCGTCGGTGCGTATCAGGAGGTTATGGGAAACAACCATAATCTGTTTGGCGTTCCGCACGAAGCCCATGTTTTTATTGGTGAAGACGGATTTATTATCAAAAAGGTTATTTACGGCGCAACGCTTGGCGATGCAGTTTCTTCGGTGAGATTTGAACCCGGCCAACTGCATGACACGTTTCGCAAATCGGTATTGCAGCGGATAAAGGAAGGGCGGCTCTCAAATACCGAAGGTAGCAAGGTTATAGAGTTTTACGAAGATCAGGTAGAAAGTTATACCTATCTTACGCCGAACGGCAAATAATTCGGCTAAGCGAAAAAATATTATTTAGTAATTTATTGGTGGAAAAACTATGGTAGCTCAAAAGAAGACAAAGGCCTCAAAATATTTGACCGTTCCGACTCGTCCGGTCCCGATCGATCGAGATCGCTCGGTTGCGGGCCTTTTAGAAAAAATGGAAGGAGCCGGATTCGGCGCTAAGCAACTTGCCGAAGCCCATCGAATCTGGCTCGATATGCTTGATGACAATTCGACGATCTATCTTTGCGGATCGGGAAACTTGATCACGTCGGGAATGCGTCGTCTGCTCGCTTATGTGGTCAAGAACCGCTTCGTAGATGTGATCGTTATGTCGGGAACGGTGCTCTATCACGACATTCACGAGATCCTCGGCCGCAATCATTATCAAGCGCATCCCAGCATGAATGATGATGAACTCGAAGCATCTGACGTCCTCAGGATCGGCGACGTGATTGCAAACCGCGAAGAATATCAAGAAGCCGACGAATGGATCGGCAGCGTGATCAACCAGCTTGAATTGAGCCGGTCATACTCGATACGCGAGTTTCTCCATCTGTTGGGTCGTGAGCTTTCAGAGATCGCACACGAAGACGGAATACTAACATCGGCGTTCAAATCGCGGATTCCGGTTTTCTGCCCTGACCTTCCGGGGTCGGAGCTTGCTATTGGCGTTGCGCGGGCAAAATTTGAGAAGAAGATTCAGATAATGTTCGACACCACTCAGGACACTATGGAGATGATGGCGATCGCGCACAAGACGCGGCATTCAGGCATTATTTCTCTCGGAAGTACGGGTAGTCAGAACGTGGTAAATGTCGCCGAGCTGGCGTCGTATATGACACGAACAACGCCGCGCGGACATAAATACGCAATCTCGATCACGACCGATTCAGCACCGTTGGATATACGTACACCCTCATACGGCGGCAGCCACACTTCCGTTTTCGGAAGACTGGTTCGAGGAGCGACAACAGCGTATGTGCCGAGCGATCCGTCAATTGCACTGCCGATGATCATTACGGCTCTATCGCAAACGGCTGCAAAGTTTATGAAAGGCCGAAAGCGCCCCACATTTAGCTTTTCGGGCCGTGAAATGCATATCGACGTTCCCTAATATAGACGTCGGCCGAATATGTCCGAATCCGAGAATCTGCCAATGAATTTCGGCGGTATTGACGAGGAGCAGTATTCCTCGTTAGATTCGGCGCGCGTCCTCGTACTGCCGGTTTCGTACGAAGGGACCGTCTCATACGGAACTGGAACCGGCGCCGGAGCGATGGCGATCATCGGGGCTTCGCGAAACATGGAGCTTTACGAGGAGGAAACCGATTCGGAAGTTTACAAGGTCGGCATCCATACCCTGCCCGAATTTACGCCTCGCGAAACGCCAGATGCGATGATGTCCGATCTATACGCGTACGCGTCGCGAATTCTCGAAACCGACAAGTTCCTTTGCATGATCGGTGGCGAACATTCAGTTTCGGCCCCGATAATAAAGGCCCACAACGAAAAATACGAAAATTTAAGCGTGCTCCAGATCGATGCCCATGCCGACCTTCGGGATTCGTACGACGGAACCGAGCATTCGCATGCGTCGATCATGGCTCGCGTAGTCAAAGATATGCAAATTCCGTCCGTCCAGGTCGGAATTCGTTCGATCTCGGGCGACGAGGCCCGTTCGCTGGCAGAAGGTCTGCCGACAAAAATATTTTGGGCGCGGGATATAGTTGGAAAAACGGATTGGATCGACGATGCTGTCGATTCGTTGACCGAAAATGTGTACTTGACCATCGACATTGATGGCCTGGACCCAAGCATCGTGCCCACAACAGGAACGCCGGAGCCAGGTGGATTAGGTTGGTATGAAACTTTAACTCTTATCCGTAAACTTGCTGAAAAGAAAAGGGTTGTGGGAATGGACTTGGTCGAATATTCTTACTTTGAAAACTACGATTCGCCGGCCTTTCTTTGTTCAAAGCTAATTTATAAATCGCTGGCTTATATTTTTCGCGGTGAAACGCCCACAGTTTCTCTTTGATCAAGGCCATATCGATTCTTGTTTGCAACTTTTTCAGAACAAGTTTCAGTCCGTAGTCGTAACATTATTGTCTTTTGAGGTAGGCATATTAGGGAGTAAAATCCCCGTAAGGCATTTTTTATATTGGAGTATCGTTTAATGAATAAAAGGAAGATTTTTGTCTTTGCGTTAATTTTGTCGGCTGTCATCATTTCCGGATGTAAAACCGGGCTTTTGGGCGGCGCAGAAGTGCCCGCAATGAACCAACCGCAGCAACCCGCGGCACCGGTTGTCGTGGACGGCGTGCGTACATCGTACTCGGATGTGGTAGATAAGACCTCGCCCGCTGTCGTACGTATTGAGGCGTCCCATAAGGAAAAAGCTCAGTCACAGGGACAATTCCCGGGCGGCGATTTTTTTCGTCAGTTCCAGATCCCACAGCAGAATCAACGCCCGCAGATCGAGCGCGGCCTTGGCTCGGGTGTCATCGTCGAGGCCGATGGAACGATATTGACCAACTTTCACGTCGTAGACGGCGCGGAGAAGATCACGGTGGCGATGAGCGATAACAAAACCTACGAAGCAAAGATCGTCGGCTCCGATCAACCGAGCGATCTGGCGGTAATAAAAATCGAGGGCAAGGATCTTCCCTACCTGAAACTAGGCAATTCGGACAGCGTTCGGGTCGGTGATATTGTGCTTGCGATAGGCAATCCGCTTGGTATCGGACAAACGGTCACGGCCGGCATTATCTCGGCAAAAGGTCGCAGAACGGGTCTCAGCGACGGTAGTTTTGAAGATTTCTTACAAACCGATGCTCCGATAAATCGAGGTAATTCAGGCGGGGCTCTCGTAAATCTAAACGGAGAACTCATCGGTATAAATTCGCAGATCCTCTCAGGTGGCCCATCCGGCGGCAATATCGGTATCGCGTTCTCAATTCCATCGAATATGGCGAAATCGGTTATGGAGCAGCTTCTCAAAGATGGCAAGGTCCGACGCGGGATGCTCGGCATCAATATTCAAAACATTACCGACGACACGGCCAAAGCACTGGAGCTGAAAGAGAAAACCGGTATTATCGTCAGCAATGTCAAAAGCGGAAGCGCCGCGGAAAAGGCAGGCGTTAAGCGGGGCGACATTATCACGGCGATCAACGGCGAAAAACTTGAGGACAGCAATGTTCTTCGCAATAAGGTCGCCGGAACGCTGCCCGGAACCGAGATCACGCTAACCGTCGTTCGAGACGGAAAGGAGATGGAGTTGAAAGCAACGCTCGATGAATTTGACCTCGGTGATCTGAAAAAATCGAGTCCTGGTCAGGGCGATGACGAAAACGGAATCGGGCCGCAGAATCAGTCTGGGAAGCTCGGCCTCAGCCTCGAGCCAGTGTCGCCCCAGATCGCGAAACAATTAGGCTTAGAATCTGGCTCAGAGGGCCTTGTCGTAACGGATGTCGACCAGGACGGGGTCGCAGCCGAGGCGGGAATAACGCGAGGCGATGTCATACTTGAGATCAATCGAAAGCCCGTGAGTTCTATCGCCGATGTTAAATCAGCGCTGGACAGCGCTGGTGATAAACCGATCTTGTTGCTTATTACGCGCCGCGGACAGACAATCTATCTCACCGTAAAACCGGAATAGTCTGAGGGAACTGTATTTTGATTAATGCCGTCGGGAACACCTTTCTCGGCGGCATCTTTGTTTGAAAGCCTTTTTTGTGCTAAAAACTTGCGATATGTGGAACAAATTTTATCTCGCCTTTCTGGGTCTCTCGATAGCCGTAATGCTCTTTCTTACATACTATTCGTGGAGCTGGCTACAAAGTATCGGAATTCCCGCCGGAGCAGTTGCCGGATATGAATATCATTCGGATATCGCATGGTGGGCCCTGTGGTTATCGAGCTTAACATTGTTTGTGATTGGTAATGCAGTCCTTTGGGTTCATCGAAATGCGTGGGCTATGTGGGCGACATTTCTATTTTTTGCGGTCTTTGTCGTAATCAGATATTTCTGGCTAGATCAGGCTTTTTTCCATTTTAAGAAAGACAACGGACTCTTCGACGGCAGCTTTTCGGTGGGACCGTTTTTTGCAGTTTTCTTGATCATTCTCGCCGGCGTGATTGTATTTTCAAACCAGTTTCTCGTTACCCGTCTGCGCGCCAAGACCTATCCAGAAGCGGAACGATCAGAACTCGACTCTGTTGGCGAATGAGTCGTCGTTAGAATCAAAAACTCCCGGCTCGCAATGAACCGAGAGCTTTACATTTTGGTCGGGACGACAAGATTTCAACTTGATCGAAGGGCCTGCCCTTATCATTAATTTCGAGCGATAGAATGGGTTAAAACCGCGATCCTAGATAACTATCTGGATAACAAGATCGGCGGCCATCCCAAATTAACTATGCTTTCTTCCCATCATGTCGAGGCCGACCGCCGCGATGAGTATCGAGCCTTTGATGATGTCCTGCATAAAATCGCGGACGTTCAAGAGCGACATTCCGTTGTCGAGGCTCGCCATAATTAGTGCCCCGAGACAGGCTCCGAAGACCGTACCACGTCCGCCCATCAGAGATGCTCCGCCGATCACGCAGGCGGCGATGGCATCGAGCTCTTTGAGCACACCAGCATCGGGCGCGGCGCTGCCCACACGAGCTGTAAAGATCAGCGAGGCCACGCCGGTTAACGCGCCGAGCAGGGCGTAAACCTTGAGAATATTGCGCTTATTGTTGATACCCGAGAGACGTGCGGCGTCCGCGTTGCCGCCGATGGCGTAGAGATAGCGGCCGAAAACGGTCGAGTTCGTAAGGAAGCCGCCGACGAGCGCAACCGCAAGAAGAATGAGCACGGGAACCGGTACGCCTTGGTACGCATTCATTACGCCGATGAACGCGACGATGCCGCCGATCGGAATTATCGCTTTGAGCAGTTCAGCCGTGTAATTTGCTTCGCCGAGGCCATAGTCTTTTACGGAACGCGCCTTTCGATAAGCCATGAAAAGCACAAAAGCGGCCGCGACAACAGCAAGCGCCCAGCCGAAAACAGCGGGCAAATTCGCGTTGCCGATGGCTTTAAATGTTTCATCGGAGACTGGGATCGTATTACCGCCGAGCAGCCACTTCACAGCGCCTCGCCACGCGAGCAACCCGCCGAGTGTAACAATAAATGCCGGAATATTGAGATAGGCGGTCAACGTGCCGTGAAACAGACCTATCACCACGCCGACAACCATTGCCGCAACGATCGCCGCCGGTAGGCCGAATTCCAAAACTGTCATCCCATACGCCGCAATTCCGCCCGCAAACCCGAGCACCGAGCCGACCGAGAGATCTATATTTCCCGAAACGATCACCATGAGCATGCCGATCGCAATAATGCCTGTGACCGACATTTGAGTCATTAGATTCGACAAGTTGCGCGGCATCATAAAGACATAGTTTGTCGCCCAATGAAAATAAAGCCAGATCAGCCCAAGGACGGCGATCATAATATAGGCCCTCAGGGCCGTCGCGTTGATCTTAGTTTTCTCTTCTACGCTCATGTATTTTTTTGAGACCCGTTCCCTTCCTATCATATGCCACCAGTGGCCGCTGCCATCACTTTTTCCGGTGTAGCTTCGGCCCGTGTAAATTCGCCGGTTATCTTGCCTTCGTGGAGCACGATCACGCGATCGGAAAGCCCAAGCACCTCGGGCAATTCGCTCGAGACGAGCACGATCGCTAGGCCCTCTTGCGCGAGTTTATTTATCTCGGCATAAATCTCCTGTTTTGCTCCTACGTCGATGCCTCGTGTCGGTTCATCGAGAAAAAGTACCTTCGGATTTGTAAGGAGCCATTTGCCGAGGACGACCTTTTGCTGATTGCCGCCCGAAAGCGTGTTTGCGACGGTCATTGTTGAATTCGCCTTGATCCGCAAGCTAATCATCGGACCTTTTGCCGCGATCGTCTCACGCGTGCGATTTGTGATGATGCGACCCGAGATCGACCTGAGTCCGGCGAGCGTCATGTTGTCGAGTATCGTCTGTTCGAGTAACAGGCCAAACCGTTTGCGGTCCTCGGTAACAAACCCAACGCCATTAGCGATCGCTTCAGCGGGCGATGTGAAGTTTACGATTCGACCCTCGACCGAGATCTCACGCGTAAACTTGCCCGGCCACGCCCCGAAAACAGACATCAACAGCTCGCTCCGCCCGGCGCCCATTAGACCCGCGATCCCGAGAACCTCCCCTTTTCGAACGTCAAACGAAACATTGTCAACAACCTTTTTGTGAGGATCGTCGGGCGAATACGCGGTGAGTCCTCTTAAGCTCAGCGCGGCATCACCAAGCTCGTGTTTTGTCTCGGGGAAGATATCGCCGACCTCACGGCCAACCATCTCGGCAATTACGCCGTCCTTTGTGATCGCATTAGCCGCGTGCGTCGAGACCGTCCGACCGTCGCGAAGCACGGTGATCCGGTCGCTCATCGCAAAGACCTCATCGAGCTTGTGCGAGATGTAGATCATCCCCACGCGTTTAGCAATCAGATTCTTAAGTATCGTGAAGAGCGTCTCGACCTCACTCTCTGTGAGAGCTGCGGTCGGTTCGTCGAGCACGAGTATCTTTGCGTCCTGCGAAAGGGCCTTGGCGATCTCGACAAGTTGCTGCTGGCCGATGCCGAGGTTGCCGACCGGCGTCCGAGGGTCGATCGGTAAATGCAAGTCCTGTAATAACTTAGAAGCTCTGTGGTACAGCTCAGACCAATTGATAACGCCAAATCTCGACGGCTCTTTGCCAAGGAAAATATTCTCGCCGACCGTCAGTTCCTTAACCAGTGAGAGTTCCTGAAAGATGATCGCAATGCCGGCCGCTTCGCTATCGCGGATGCCGCTAAAGTGGCGGACGGTGTCGTCGACCAGTATCTCGCCCTCAAATGTCCCTTCCGGATAGACGCCCGAGAGCACTTTCATCAGCGTCGATTTGCCCGCGCCGTTCTCGCCGACGAGCGAATGAAATTCTCCAGCTTCGAGCGTAAAGCTGACGCCGTCGAGCGCTCTGACGCCCGGGAATTCCTTGACGATGTTACGCATTTCGAGTAAAGGCATATTTGATCAATCCTGCTGTGCTCGTCCAAAAGGCGCCCGGTCGCAAAACGTTATCATCGAAACTGCGCGAAACCACGTTAGGGTCAGCGACAGCGAGAGCTATTCTCAATTTCCCATCTTTGCCTGCAAAAAGGAATCGATCGCTTTTCGCATACAATCCGATATCTTGGTTGTACCACTATCGAACACATTAAAACCACCGTCCCATTCCCACCAGGCGTTTGGAATTTGTAGTTTTGCGAATGATGAATAGACAACCTCTGCGTACCGGCAACGGTCTTCCGGGGTCGCAAATTTACCAAATGAGCCGAATTCGCCGACAAAGATCGGTACCTTGTTCTTGATAGACCAGTCTTTGGCAGCTTTTAGATCCTTGAACATTTTTTCGGCCCTCGAATCCTCGCCGTAAGTCCTTATCAGAGTCTCGGTCCATTGTCCCCTGGCGGCCTCTGGCGTTTTGATCTTATTCTCCTTCACCGCGGGAAAGGGAACGTACTTCACATCCTCGATATCCCCAACCCCTGCCCAGACAGCTCCCTGATGCGTAAAGAGAAAAGGATCGTAGTAGTGAAAAGTGTAGATGATGTTTGGATCCTTGAACGGTTTGGAATTGATCATTGCCTGACGTCCGTTCCATTCCTCAAACCCGACGATCAACGTGTGGTTCGGCGCAATTTCGCGGACATACTTTATTAGGATGTCGGCCTGCCAGCGCCACGCTTCGGCGGAAACCTTGTTTGGCTCGTTCCTTAACTCAAAAAACACCCGTTCCGGATCGGTCTTTCTGTACCTCTCCGCAATTCGGATCCAAAGATTCAGAACGCGTTCCGGGCTCTCTGCCTCTGGGATCGAGCGGTCGAACTCGGTGTGATGCAGATCGATGATAACGTTCAGACCATTCCCGAGCGCCCATTTAACGAACGAATCAGCCATCTCGGGACCCTTGGGGTTGTCCCACTGGTAAGGCTGCTTCAGTTCCATCCAGGCGCTAAAGCAAATCGGTATTCGCACCGTTTTGAATCCCGCCTTGGCGATATCGGCGAACATGCTCTCACGTTTTGCGGCTTCTTCGGGCTTTGCGAAATCCGAAAAATGCTTATCCTTTGTCCCGAGCCACCAGTTATCGAGGTACGAGATGTTCATCCCGACACCTAGTCGCTCGGATCGCTTCTGAGCAATGCTCTGCGGAAGCGCGACCTGGGGAGCCGCGATCAAGATCATCAGAAACAGCAGCGATCCTAAGATCTTCTTAATGAACATCGAATCACCTCGAAAACTACAGGTCGAGCCGCATAAGCAAACGCGCTATTTATTTGAGCGTAAATTTTCCGCTCAGACCGCCCACCATAACCGTAAAATCACCAGGCTCGACCACCGGTCTGTTGTCGATTCCAATGAACGACAGGTCGTCACGGCCCAGTTTGAATGTCAGTGTCCTGCTCTTTCCCGGATCAAGCGATATTTTCGCAAAACGCTTAACACGTTTTCCGGCGGGTGAAAGCGAAGCGACTTCGTCACGTAAATAGAGAATGACGGTCTCCTTACCGCTCCTGCTCCCCGTGTTCTTTACGTCTACGCTGACTCTCATTTCGCCGTTCATCGCCATCGAGTCAGAGGATAACTTCAGATTGCTATAGGCGAATGAGGTGTAGCTCAGGCCAGACCCGAAATCGAATTGCGGTTTGTTTGCCGCATTACCAAAACTGGTTTCCTCCGTCTCAAACAACTTATGATCGTACATGATCAGATTGTTCGGGTTCCGCGGATACGTGAACGGCAGCTTGCCGTTCGGATTGTAATCGCCAAAGAGCACATCCGCGACGGCCCGGCCACCCTCGTTACCCGGATTGAGGGCGAGTAGAATACCAGATACCTTGTCGGCTATCCGATTGATGACTCGCGGACGCCCCTCGACCAACACCAAAACTACCGGTTTGCCGGTAGCGATGATCGCTTCGGCAAATTTCAACTGTGTCTCCGGGAGAGTTAGATCGGTTATGCTCCCAGGAGTCTCGGTGTATGAACCCTCTCCAAGGCAAAGCACGACGACATCCGAATTCTTCGCCGCATCGACCGCTTTCTTTACATCCACCTCGACATCGACGTCCGTCGGCGTCGTCGCTGCCGGAGAATTTGGGGCACGGGTTATGCGGGTGCCCTGGACGAATTCGAAGTTGCTGCTTCCGACCTTCGCCTCGACGGCGGCCCGGATAGTCATTTTATTTTTCGGGTAAAGCGATTCTTCTGACCCTTGCCAAACCCAGGTCCATCCATTATTTAGTGAGATCAGCGAATCGGATGTCGGCCCGGTCACGAGAACCTTTTTATCCTTAGACAGCGGCAAACCAGCCTTGTCGTTCTTTAACAAAACAATCGATTCGCGGGCAGCTTGTAAGCTCGCATCGACATACTCGGCTTTTCCAAAATTACCCTTGACGGCCGGATCGGGCATCGGTTTCTCGAACAAACCAAGCTGGAATTTTACTCTCAAAATACGTCTGACCGCGTCGTCGATCCTTGCCATGGCGACTTTCTTCTCTTTGACAAGCTCGATCAAGTTGTCCGTAAATGAGTATTTGTACGGAACCATACTCATATCGATCCCCGCATTGACGGCCATCATCGTCGCTTCTTTTTCGTCCTTTGCGACTTTCCACTGCGTGACGAGCTTAATAATGTCCTCCCAGTCGGAGACAATAAAACCGTCGAAACCAAGTTCGTTTTTCAACACGTCGGTCATCAGGTATTTATTGATATGGCCGGGGACACCGTTGATCTCCGCCGAATTGATCATCACTGTTCGTCCGCCGGCTTTGACCGCTACCTCAAAGGTCGGTAAGAAATACTCACGCAGATAGTTTTCAGGGATCCAGGCCGGCGTCCGATCGCGGCCCGTGAGCGGGAGACTGTATCCCACATAGTGTTTCAGGCTCGATGCGACGTGCTTATCGCTGCTTAGGTCATCGCCTTCCAGCCCACGGACGAACGCCGCGCCCATAACCTTGGCAAGATAGGGGTCTTCGCCAAAAGTCTCCCAAAACCGCGGCCAAACGGGTTGCCGGCCAATATCGAGAACGGGGGAAAAACTCCACGGAATTGCAGCCGCCCGGGTCTCCATTGCCGTGATTTCCGCACCCGTTTGCATCAATGCCGGATTCCAGGTTGCGGCCATTCCGATCTGCTGGGGAAAGATCGTTCCCCCTTTGATAAAGTTTGCACCATGGATCGAGTCGATACCGTAGATGTTCGGGATCTTTAGTCGACTCTTTGCCGAGGCCGCTTGGATTGCTCCGATGATCTCCCACCATTTTTCCACCGGCAAAGCCTGTCCGGGAACATTCAAGATCGAGCCGACATTATATTGAACAATTGCCTTTTCGAGTTTCACCGGATCAATCTTTACATTCGAGCCTTCTCCCGACGTGATCTGTCCGATCTCGAGCTGCGTCATTTGACCGACCTTTTCCTCGACGGTCATTCGGCTTAGCAGAGCTTCGATCTCCTTTGAACGGTCGACTCGCGGCTTAGAGAGTCGCGTTGCCTTTTGCAGAAAGGCCGCACTATCAAAAAAATCGGTACCGGTCGAGTCCGTCAAACCAGGTCCGCTCTGGGCGAGACTTTGTTGTGGTAGCAGGCAAAAGGTCTGAAGACAAATGGCGATTAGAAGAAAAAGAGTTATCCGTTTCATTGAATTAAATTGTCCTTGGCGAAAATATTGAAATCCTATTCTATTTTATCTTTTGCCAGTCTTCAAGAAACAACGGTTCGTAAGCCGCTATTTTCGCGATTTTTTTATGACATTATCCATCAAACAAGTAGTTTCTTTGCATTTAAAGCGAATTCGATCCCACCTCCTGCTGACGTTGTCAGGAACACATAACTCGTCACATTCGGGTATTTGCGACCAAAAGGCTAACCCAAGACCGCTTTTCGTGTATATTTTTAATCAAGGTAACATAATCGACGGAGGCAAATTCCAACGGATAAGGTCGGAAAATACAGCCATGAAATATCGTGAATTAGGCAGAACGGGATACAAAGTCTCGGAGGTTAGCTTTGGGGCCTGGGCAATCGGCGGAACATGGGGCTCTGTAACGGACGACGAGTCGATTGCTGCTCTTCACAGTGCCCTGGACTGTGGCATAAATTTCTTTGATACCGCCGATGTATACGGCGACGGTCACAGTGAGAGACTGTTGGCGAGATTGAAACGTGAACGCAATGAAGGCGATATTTTGATAGCAAGCAAGGCCGGGCGCCGCTTGCCGTCTCAAACGGTCGAGGGATACAGTCGAGAAAATCTGACGTCGTTCATTGACCGAAGCTTACAGAACCTCGAAACGGACTCTATCGATCTGCTTCAGCTTCATTGTCCGCCGCAGGACGCCTACTATCACCCTGAGTTATTCGGCTTGATGGACGATCTTGTCAGAGACGGCAAGATCCGTTATTACGGTGTTAGTGTCGAAAGGGTAGAAGAAGCACTAAAAGCGATCGAATACCCGAATGTTCAGTCTGTGCAGATCATTTTCAATATGTTTCGCCAGCGTCCGGCCGATGTATTCTTTGATCTGGCGAAACAGAAAAAAGTTGGGATCATCGCCCGCGTCCCGCTCTCTTCAGGTATGCTCACCGGCAAGATCACGGCAGAATCGACGTTCGGAACTGACGATCACCGGAACTTTAACCGGCACGGCGACGCTTTTGACGTTGGCGAGACATTTTCGGGCGTCGATTTCGACACCGGATTAGAGGCCGTCGAGGAACTGCGTCAGCTTTTGCCCGATGGAATGACAATGGCACAATTCGCCCTTCGGTGGATCCTGATGCACGATGCTGTCACTTGCACTATCCCGGGAGCGAAGAGGCCGTCACAGGTCGAAGACAACGCAGCCTCGGCCGATCTTCCAGAACTTTCTGCCGATACGATGGCCGCTGTCACCCAACTGTACGAGAGCAAGATCAGTCCGCTCGTTCATCATTATTGGTAGTGACTTGAGGAGCATCAATTCTCGGGGAAATTGGTGTAGAATGAGAGAATAAGATATCCCAATCGGAGAAAACTATGCAAATTATCAAACGCTATGCAACCTATTTCATATTTGCGGTCGCTTTCATCGTGCCGTTGTGCCTAACGGCTAATGGACAGAGCAAGCGAAATTATGAGGTTCTCGCAGAATCGGCACTGGCAAAGGTCGTGCCGACCAGCTTTTACTTCGCCGGTCAGAGTGCCGAAACACAGATGCGCAATGCCGCCGCTGCCCAAATTGGCCGGGACCGGTTTGTTATTGCAGGACTAGTCGATACGTCGGGTTACTCGACCGAGATCAGCGGTAAGTATGAGGGGTTTCTAATTACGGATTCCCCGATAAACGTTGGCGGTAAGCCTCTTGGCACTGGTGCATATGGCTTTGGATTTTCCAAGGAAGGAAAACTGAATATCTTCGATTTGAGCAGCAAACAGATCCTTTCGGCACCAGCGAAGTTTGATGATGGCGTGAGGAGGCCGCGACCGTTGGAAATGGTCCGGGCCGATAACGGAGTAAAACTGTATAAGGGAAAAAGCTTTGTTTTGATATCACCTCGATAGTCGACTCGGCAACGAGAGTCCAACCCGTTTACATAAACGAGCGGTGGCAGTTCGCCGCATCGTTCGGGAGATAAGAACCTTGTGTATGAACCCGGCCAATGCCTAACGGTTCATCCTCTGAGCAGTTTCTTGAAGCTCAGAGCTTAGTCGAATTAAACGTTCCAAGTCGGCCTTCGCTTCGACGGCACTTTTAGCACTGATTATTTGAGTCTTTGTAAATAACGGATTGCCAACAAAAACGGCTAACGTACCATCAAGCTCAATGATCAGATCTCTCACGCTCTTTGGTTCTCTGGATTCGGGGCCCTTACTGTCATCCGTTGCGTCGGTTATGCCAAAGAAATTAGCTCTGAGCCGAGTTGCCCTCTTTTTCATCTCTAACGCCCGATCACCAATTTTTTCGTAGTCTATCTTCGCCCCTGTTTCATATGCTTTCACGATCGCTGTCTGAAGTTTTTGAATGTTTTCAAAGTCATCTGTGATAGCCGCAAATTTGAATGAACTAAAATTTGGGGCTTCGGTACGATCTGGCTCATTCGCTTTTCTCTTAGTACGCTCAAACTCTATCGAACGCATCCTGATCGAAGTGCTGTCTCGGATCTCGGCATCGGTGACGGGCACAGGAGATACTTGAGCCGAAATCGAGACGGTTAGAACAATTAAGCCGAATATAACGATGAACATGATCTTCATCCCTGGCAACCTCCCAAGCAGGATCGTCTTCGCGAATCAGCCATGACGCTTATTTTAATCTCTTTGCCTCGGCGGCCAGTTTTTCACTAAGGTGCACAATATTGATCAAGTCGGTCCGAGTGCTTACTGCAACATCAGGTTCGATTACCTTGATATTCGCAAAGAGCTTACTCGCAACAAAGCGGCCTATTGCATTGTCCAGTTCTACAATTAGATCTGGCAGACTTTTTGGTGTTCCAGCCTTCTCTTCAGCCTCTTGATCCGGAGCTGGTTGCCCTTTCTTCTCAGTTGATACTGCAAAGAGATTTGAGTCGAGTTGCTTGGCCCTTTCGCTTACGTCCTCAGCCGACGATTCAATCAAAGCATAGTCAATTGTCTTGCCCATTGTATAGGCCTTAATGATCGCAGCCTGGGAAATCTGGATACCCTCGAAGTCCTCTTTTATCCGGGGGAATTTAGCCGAGATCTGTTTGTTTATCGGAGCGAACTGGGTCGCCTCGGCTTTTTTCAATTCCTGTTTCGCGCGTTCCAGTTCAACCGACCGCGCTTTGATCCCATCATCGGCCAAGTTCTTATCGCCGCCTCCGGGCGGAGTCCCTGCCCCTGCCGGCGCTCCCTGACCAAAAACACTGGAAAACGCCGAAGCTGCGAGTATTAGGAAAACTGAGAGCGTAATTTTTAGCATGTCATTTACCCCAACTCTAAAATCGATCCATGGATTAAAGTGTATCCCCAACTACCAAATTTGCGTAATAGAGCCTCGTCGAATGAGTCAGAAAAAGTCAATTGCTCCGATAAGTCGTGGTCGCCAAGATGCCCTTTCCTTGAGCGATGGTGATAATCAAGTTTGGCCGGACACTGTCGACCTGCTCGACCTGTCCGTCAGCCCAGCGAACCGCGACCGATTCGATATTTTCGCCAGTTCCAAGCCCGAAATGAAGCCGAAAGTCGTTTTGCGACAGATAACTCGCTCCGGCTTGCACTTCCTGGATCATTGAGCGCTTATTAGTTCTGAGTATCACTCGGGACCCGATAGCATCTCGATTTTTACCGTTTTGGATCAGTTTGAAGGTAATTCTCTTGTTTTGATTTTCGGTCGAATTCATCAAAACACTTGGCTTATCGCCCAAGTTAGTGACAATGACGTCGATCAACCCGTCATTATTTATATCGCCAAAAGCAGCACCGCGACTAGAGAACAGAGAAAGATCTCGTAAACCCGACGCCTTTGAGATTTCCTCAAACTTTCCGCTGCCGAGATTTCGATGAAGTAAAAACGGCTGGCGAAAGCCGGTTACGGTATCACTCTTGGCATATTCCATTTGCGGATATACGTGCCCATTGGCCACAAAAAGGTCGAACCAGCCGTCATTGTCAAAATCGACAAAAGAAGTTCCCCAACCGACGAGCGGCCGGGCCGGTTGTGCGACTCCGGCAAAAGCCGACATATCAAGAAAACCTTTGGTGCCAGAACTTCGATACAGCGTGTTTTGTTCGTTCTCAAAATTGGTGACAAAGATGTCCAGACCCCCATCGTTGTCGTAGTCACCGATAGCGACGCCCATCGAACCCTGCTCGTCGCCCGTCCCGCTGTAGCTTGTGCCAGTTTCAAAGCTAACGTCGGAAAAAGTTCCGTTCTTATTGTTTCTATAAAGATAATTAGGCGAAGAATCGTTAGCAACATACAGGTCCGGCCAGCCGTCATTGTTGTAGTCGGCAAACACCACACCAAGGCCGTAATATTTCGCCTTGTCCGAAACGCCGATCTTGTCCGAGATCTCCTCAAAGGTTCCGTCGCCCTTGTTCCTGAAGAAGTAATCCCGCTCCCCAGGTAATCCACGCGGCCCGCACTGAACTCGTATCCCTTTGTACGAACACGTTTGAGAACTTCCGAAAACGGGCAAATTGTTAAGATCAAGTGAAACATAACCTGCGACAAAAACGTCGAGGTCTCCGTCACGGTCATAATCAGCCCAAGCCGCTCCGGTCTGAAAACCGATTCCGCGTAAACCCGATCTTTCGGTTACGTCCTCATACCGGCAATTTCCTTTTCCGCGATAGAGTGCGTTTCCCTCGAAACCTGTAGCAAACAGATCAAGTGTACCGTCGCCGTCAACGTCAACCGCCGTAACGCCCATTCCCCATCCTTTTCGCGTTAGATTTGCCGTCCAGGTAATGTTCTCAAATCTCGGGGTTTTCGAATTTGCCCCATCGACCTGACGGTAAAGTGTGAGGAACGGATCGCCGCCCTTTTTGAAATTATCAACCGATGAACCGTTGATCGTCGCGACATCCAAAAATCCGTCACCGTCGCAATCAAAAACCGCGCCGCCGCCGCTCATTGATTCGATTATGTAGCGATTCTCCGCCGTCGAAATGTGAGTGACGTTTAATCCGCTCTGGGCCGAAATATCCTTGAATGAAATGGCCGGCGCTTGCGCCGCTGCGGCGATCTCGGCAAAGGCAACTAAGATTGTTAAGAGAACGAAACGCATGGACTAAGCCTTGATCTACTTCTTCGTTTTCGGACGGATCTTTTCGAACGGCACGATCCCTTCGCCCTCAAGGATCCCATGAAATTTATCTATCTCGACATCCTTGAGCGTTTCGACTTTGCCTGAGTTCCAGCGAATCTCGATCGAATCGATCTTGGTTGCTTTTCCGAGGCCGAAATGAACACGCAGATCGTTTTGCGATAAATAGCTGCCACCGCTGCGAATCTCCTCGGTCTGCACTACATTTCCGGTGGTCAGCTTAATTCGTGCGCCGATCGCCAGGGGATTACCTTGCTTGGCAGCCAACTCCAGCGTCACCCAGTGATTGGCTTTGTCCCCCATATTTCTCAGGATCATCGGCGTGCTGTCCAGGTCCTCAACAACCACGTCGATCTGCCCGTCGTTATCCAGATCGCCAAACGCAGCGCCGCGCGAAACGCGGAGTTCTGAAAGCGCAGATCCGCCTTGGGTCGTGGCATTGCAAAAGGTTCCGTTCCCCTGATTCATAAACAACAACTTGCTCTGCCTGTACTTCGCCGACGAAAATGCCTGATCCATCTGAGGATAAACGTGGCCGTTCACAACCAAAAGATCGAGCCAGGTATCATTATCCAGATCAAAGAATCCGGTGCCCCAACCGACGAATGGACGGGTTGCCTGGGCGATTTTTGCTTCAAATGAGGCATCTGTAAAGTCATAATTCCCGTTGTTTCTGTAGAGCGTGTTGTACTCGTCCATGAAGTTGGTGGTATAGATAGCAAATTTTCCGGTGTGCAGATAATCGCCGACCGCAACACCCATTGACCCCTGTTCCGAACCGTCTCCGCTGACGGCTGTACCGGAGACAAGGCTTTCGTCTTTCCAGCCGCCCTTTCCGTCGTTTCTGTAAAGGAAGTTTGGAGTTGAGTCATTGGCGACATAAATATCCAGATTTCCTGTGTTGCCAAAATCCGAAAAAACGGGCTGCATCCCGTAAAATCCCTGAGGGTCATCCATACCAAATTTTTTGGACATTTCGGTAAAGGTTCCGTCGCCGTTATTGCGGAAAAAACTGTCGCCGCTCCCTTTTAATCCGCGCGGACCGCACTGAACATCGAGTCCGCGGAATTTACATGTCGGCAGCGATCCGAATGCAGGCATGTCATCGAACTTAAAATCGACGTAATTCACGACCATCAGATCTAAATAACCGTCTTTGTCGTAATCGCCGAAGGCAGCACCCGCCGACCAACGACCGTCTGCCACGCCCGCCCTTTTTGTGACGTCTGTAAAAGTCCCGTCACCGTTATTCTTATAGAGAACATTGCCGCCCATACACGTGATGTACATGTCGGGAAATCCGTCATTGTTGTAATCGGCAACCGCCCCGCCCATCGCAAAACCCGGGAATCCGACTCCGGCTTTGTCAGTCACATCATTGAACGTTCCGTTCCCGTTGTTGCGGTAGAGAAGGCTCTTCGATCTCTCTTTCTTCAGCACCATTTCAACCGTCGGCGCATTGGTAAAATAGATGTCCTGCCAGCCGTCGCGATCGAAATCGATCAACAAAACCCCTCCGCTCATCGATTCAACGATGTATTTTTTTTCAGGTGCAGAGGTATGTACGAAACTGATACCGGTCTTTGGATATATGTCGACCAATTGGGGCACGGTCCGATCTTTACACACATCACTCTGCGCGTTAGCGATTTGACCAAACAAAATTCCGGCCAAAGCTAACGCTGCATAAAATTTCCCCGATATTATTGCCATTTCTCTTAGATCTCCGGCGTTTTTGTCTTCACATTCCTTCTTTCTTCGGATTTCGCAACTTCTGAAATATCTCAAGATGTTTTTTTCCGAGTTCGCTTTCGCCGAGAATATTATAAAGCCGGCTTAATTGGAAATGAGTTTCGGCATCTGCCGGACTTAAGCGAACAGCCTTTTCCAATAGTGGGCGTGCCTTTGCTTCGGCTCCGGTCTGCAAATAAACCGTGCCCAACTCGCGTAGAGCTGCTGTGTAATCGGGAGAAAGTCTGACGGTTTGCTCAAAATACTCCGCCGCTTTGGCGAAATCACCTTCGGTTTTATATGAAAGGCCGAGCTGAAAGGCGGCTTCAAACGTTTTTGGATCGATCGTCAAACATTTCTGCAGCTGCCGTCGGGCAGCCGACATTTTGTTATTCTGCGCCGAGTAAGCCAGTCCTAATGCCAGGCACCCTCTGGGATCGTCAGGCCGAGATTCTACGTACTTTGACAAAGCCTCTTCGGCCTTTTGCAAATTATCGGTTTGCAACGCCGCAATGCCGTAAAGATACGAATACTCCGGATTTTCGGGTTTTAATACCAATAACTTCTCCGCGGCCTTAACCGCCCTGCCTGCCTGCCCCACACGTAGGGCCGCGATCACGTACTGAGCCAGCGTCCCAGCGTTATTTGAATTCAAAGTCAGTGATCTTTCCAGGGATTCGTATGCAGCCTGATGTTTGCCTTCTCCCGTCTCGAGCAAAGATCTGGTAAAGAACAACTCGGCAGAATCGGGACGGATCTTCTCTGCTCTGGTCAAATGGATTTTGGCCGCCGTTAAAATTCCTAAAGAGATTTCGGATTTGGCGAGCAGAAACAAACCATCAAAATTATTCGGCGAGCCTGCGATGACCCGATTTGTGATCTCAATAGACTCTTTATAGAATCCGCCGCTAAACAACATTTCAGCAAATTCGACCGCGATGGCTGGATTTTGCCGGGCCTGAATTCTGGCGAGCGGCATGAGCAGTACAAGTTCCTTTTTATTGCCCGCCTGTAAATAACAATTTGCGCGCAGCGGCAAAGCGTCCGCCTTTTTTATTTTAATTGGAAGCCTATCCGCCAATCGTGTCGCGGTCGAGCAATCGCCAATACGCGTGTAAAGTCTGGCTACCTCCAATCTGATGGCGCTGTCGGAGAGGTCATTTTCGGCAAAGCGACTCAAAACGCCTCGTAGCTCGTCGGCGTCGCCCAACTGAAACGCACAATGAGCGAGGGTCAATTTCGCCTTAAGCAGACCCGGATCAAGCGACAGGGCTTTGTTAGCCACGGACCTCGCCTCGCCCACCCGACCTTGCTTAAGCCTCAACTTTGCTAAAAGGGAAAAGCCTTTTGCATCGGCCGGGTTGGCAATCACGTAGCCGAATAGATCGCGTTCAACCTCTGAAAGCTTTCCGAGATCTATCGATCTCTCGAAATTCGCCAAAATGACGTGGTTGTCAGCTGTCTTCTGGGCCGCAATACCGACCGACAAAAAAGCAGCTAACAGCAAAAGTTTTGCCAGATCATTGCGGATTTTTTTCATTGCTCCCCATTGGCGAATCAGCTTTTCGACTGGCAGCTTTCAGTTCCTGATAACGTTTAAGAGCGCGCTCCGCGTCCTCTTTGCGTTCAGCCTTCCGGTAAGCGATGCTGAGCTGGTAATGGATATAATCCTTTTTATCGTCAGAGTTGACGGCGATCTCAAGTTGCTCAATTGCTTTGGTTGTTTCGCCTTTTTCGAGATAAATTTTGCCGAGCTGGTAACGCGCATCCGCGTAATCGTATTTCAGAGATATCGCTTCTTCGAACAGCGAAACAGCTCGTGCGGTTTCAACTTTTCTTTCGATCAAGGTCAGCGCGAGGTGATACTTTGACAAAAAATCGGCCGGATTGATCTCCAGCTCACTCGCAAAGGCCTTCTCGGCCTCGCCATAACGATTAAGTCTGATCAGGCTCTGGCCCATGAAATAGTTTGCTTTTGCAAGATTTGGATTTAGCGAAACGACTTGTCGAAACTCCTTGACCGCCCGATCATAACTGCCCAACATCATAAATCCTTGTGCAGCATAAAAAAGCGTTTCCGAGTTATTTTGGGACGAGTCGGCAATTCGCCCGAAAATCGTCGCCGCTGACTGCTCCTGCTTTGACTGGATCAGCGAGATCCCATAAAAATAAGCAAGTTCCGCATCGGACGAAAAGGTTGCTTCGATAGGCTTCAGCGTCTCAACCGCCATGGCATAATCTTGAGTAAAGTAATAACTTACGCCCAACATTCGCCTGACCAAAGTATCATTCGGGGTGCTTTTAAGCTGGCGCGAAAGCGGGTTGACAGCCTTATCAAAGCGTGCCGCACGAAAACTGACGATCCCCCAATTCCTGTTCAACGCGGGTAGATCGGAGTTCCACTTGGCGGCAGACTCAAATTTTACCAGAGCATCGTCAGTCTGCCCGTTGCGCACCGCGATCACGCCCAAATTATGGTAAGCCTCGGCCAGGATCCCGCTCAGATAGGCTTTGAATTTGTCGAGTTCGGCCACCTTTTCGGGCGGTAGACTAACTTTGCCCTCAGCTGGATTTTCGGTTTTGTTTTTGCCCTTTACGACTTTCCCAAGGATCTGGTTTATTTCGTCGCGCGCAGTCTGGATGGATCTTTCCTGCAATTCCCGGGCAATTTTTAACTCCTTTTCACCTTCCTCTTTACGCCCAGTTCTTACCAATAAACGGCCAAGCAAAAAGTGAGTTCGGCGGGACTGAGCGACGCTATCAGGCTCTCTCTGCTCCAGAAGCACCGTCTGGCGAAGATTCTTTTCTGCCTCAACCAGATCGCCAGTCTCTATTTGCGACTGGGCCAAAAACAGATAGGCTTCGCTCTTTTGGGAATTAATCTGGATAGCCTTTTTTAAGAATTTAATGGCCTTTTCATGACTGTTTTCGGATGTAGCAACAACTCCAACGAAAAACGTCGAATAAAAATCTTCCGGACTGAGTTTAAGCTCTTCCTCAAAAGCTGTTCCTGCTTCCGCTAACCTCTCGCTCCCGGCATGAAGCAATATGAAATATCCCAAAAGAAAGTTTGCCCGCGGATGTTTTGAGTCAATCGCTAAGGCTCTCTTGATCTCGCGTTCGGTCTCGGCAGGATAATTGGTCTTCTCATAATTCTGAGCAAACATGATGTGGAGAGCGGCGCTTGGTTTCTTAGCCGCCAGCAGAATCTCATCGTACAAGAGCTTTGCCCGTTCAAGCTGCCTCAGATTGAGATACGTTAGACCCAGTGCATTGGCGACTTCAAAATCAGGCGCGGCCTTAAATGCCTTTTCTAAAGACGGAAGTGCCGATTTATAGTCTTCTTTTGTAAAGTATATGTTCCCTAGAATGTAGTGTCCGTATGTGAAATCAGGATCAATCGCAATTGATTTTCGGGCCTCTTCGACCGCTTTATCCATCTGATCCTGCCGCATATATGCAACGGCTAAATTGATCCGACTCGATGCAGTGTCAGCAAAAGCCAAGGATTCACCGATGGTTCTTACGGCCTCTGCATAATTTCCTTCTTCAATAGCAATGTTACCGACCCTTTGGAGCGCGATTGCCAGAATGGCACGGTTTTCGATTGCCGCGTTGAGCAGGTCATCTGCGATCTGATAGCTCTCAGCAGCACTCAACCGCTTTAGCAACTCATCTTTGGCTTGGTCGTTTGGATTCGGATTCTTACTAACGGGGTTGATGTTTTGGGCGGTAACGCTGAAAGCAAAAACAAAAAGAACGAACAAAATTACTTTACCCACTTTCATGAACAACAACTTCTTTGAACGGACTAATATAAAAACAAGTATAGCAAAAAATAAAAGGGGCAAGAAGATTTTCGCCTTTCGGCTATTATCTCCTTGCCCCTGCAAACCCATTAAAGCTTAGAAATAAAACTTAATGGCGTATTGAATTTCCCTTGGCCCTCTGGTGCCGTTCGCTACACCAAAGTTACCATTGATCGAATTACTGAGCGCCGTTATCGTATTGTTTGCCGGAGTACACACAGCTCCCCCGCAAGTGGCAATCCCACCATAGAAGATCGTGGGCAGACCGCCCGCGAAATTTGTGGTATTGAACGCATTGAACATCTCAAGACGGAATTGTATTCTCGCCGCTTCACCAATGGCCCCGGTCAACCATCCCGGTGCGAAATTCTTGTAGACCGAGAAATCCACGTTCCTGGTCGTAGGCCCTGAGCAGGTGGACTTTTTCGGAGCAGTTTCGCCGATCTTATACCCAATCAGTGTCCAGGCTCTCGGGTTAAAGAATCGTTCTTTTTCACCTTCAATGAAGCAAGGTTCGCTTTCAACCCTGATCGGCCTTTGGTTCCTAACACCTGACCCCAAGCCGCTGATACCGCCTTGAAAGTTTTGGTTATCGCCCGGAGCACGCGCAATGCCTGTAGCATCCAAGTTTGGGGTCAAAGAAGTGCCGCTTGAAATCCGAATGATGGAGGCAATTTCCCACCCGCCAAGTAATGTCCTGACAACCGGATGCCTTTGCTTGAAATCCGGCAAATTGTATATGGCGTTCGCCACAAAAATATGCGGACGGTTAATATCCGATTCCGCGAAATCAAGGCTGCGGTTTGTTCGGTCAAGCACCGCAAAGTCACTAGCTCCACCATTTGAATCATTCAAGCCAAAATCGGCTTCTGATTTGGAATACGTATAAGCAGCCTGCAATTGTCCCCTCTTTCCAAATTTGGTTCTGAACAGAACCTGCAAGGAGTCGTAATCAGCCTTGCCTTGGCGTTCAAACATATAGATAAAGCCGTAATTGTTGTAAGGGCGAAGCGCGTTCAGCGCATTAGCAGTATTTGCAAAAGCAGCTGCTTTGCGATTAGATGCACTCACCTGGTTAACGTCGCTCTGAGTCAGTTGCCGGCGCGCACGATTACCGACGTAGCCGACCTCTACCACGGATTCTCTCCATAATTGACGGCCCACAGAAACATTGAACTGCATCGAATATGGAGTCGCCGCTCCGGGGGTTACCGCAAATCTCGGCGAGCCGTTTACCGCCGTAGGAAGACCAATGAAACCGCAGCCCGGTACTACCACTCCCGGGCAGATCGTTCCACCATCCAAAGTTCTTTCACCGGCGACCGATCTGGTGAATGGTGAGTTTAGGGTCAGGCCAGAGAAATAAGGACTTGTCCGCTCACGAAGATAGAATATTCCGAAACCGCCCCTTACAGCCGTTTTGCCATCTGAGAACACATCCCAAGCCACGCCCAAACGCGGAGCTAAGTTTTTGTAATTGTTCTCTCTAAGAGAGCGATTTGAAAACTCCGTCGGAGTGCTGGCGCCCGTGATCCCGGCACACGGATTCGTTCCTTTCGGAACCACGAGACCGTTACACGGATCAGTTGCCGGACGCGCCGAATTGTATTTTGAAGGGTCAAAAGAACTTATCCTGTCTCGTGCGTCGTATGGCTCAAACAACAACGAATATCTGACACCGAGTTCCAAGGTTAGATTAGATTTGGCTTTCCAAGTATCGCCGAAATAATACTCGTTATTGGTATAACGGTTTTTTCCGATTGCCATCGTATCGGATTCACCAAATCCAAAGAAAACTCCCCGTGTCAGCACGTTAATGATCGCTCCGCCGTCACCCCACGATGCATTGTTTTGGCAGCAGGCGTTCGGCCCCCAAAATTGAACTGCTTCGTTGTTAGGGCCCGAGTCCTCGTCCTTGGCCGCCCGGTCGTACAAGAATCCCATCTTTAGCGTGTGGTTTCCTTTTACCATGGAGAGGTCGTCACGAACCGTGTAGATATCCAGCGAATTCCTAAAAGGTGTTTGAGTCCAGAGATCCGAACCGGAGTTGGAGTAATAAGGAGCAATGCCTCCCCAGAAAACAGGATGCGGACGGTTTACGCCGTTGACTTTACCAGAATCCGGGTAAAAGCCCGGAATCTTCTGATTGATCTCAGCGTTAATGCTAGACCCTGCCCCCGGATCCACCAAAATACGGTTGGCGGAATATGAAAACTGAACGTCGTTGATAGCCGTAGATGACAGCTGCGTTGTCAGCTTGATTGCTACCTGGCGTGACGGCTGTTTCCAACTGCTTTCGACTGTCGGAAATGCATCGTCACCCCAGAGGTTACTGAATAAGATGGGCGACGGATTTGACCAGTCATCATTGGTGTAGCGTCCAAATATTTTATTCTTGGAAGTTAGGTTGTAGTCGATGCGAACGTTATATTCACGGAAGTTGATCGGTGAATTTGCAGAAGTTGACCAGTTAATACAGCTACCAGGATTATTAACGTTTGCGGTTGGATATAGCTTCATCAGAGCTAATCCGGCCGGGCTTAGATTAGCCTGCGGTATGATCGGGGTGTCTGCCGGGGAACAATTTTGACCACCAGTTGTTATTCTCGGTTGGCTGAAATCACCCTGTCGTTCCCGAGTTGTCGGTACACTCCCGAATCGGGTCAAGCCGCGAATTTCCTTGTTAACTTCGGTTGAGAAAAAGAAAAACAACTTATCCTTCACGATCGGCCCACCTAACCATCCGCCGAAGTCATTTCGTCTCAATGCGTTTTTACCGGCACCGACTTTGTTTGTAAAATAGTCGGCCGCATTGAGCTTATCATTTCGTCCAAAATAGAAAAGGCCGCCATGGAATTCGTTGCTTCCCCCTCGTGTGGCAATAGATATTATCGCTCCGGCAGCCTGCCCATATTCTGGGCCATAGGCATTACGAAGGGACCTAAACTCAGCAATCGCCTCGATCGAGGGAAACAAGAGAACCGTTCGGTTTGAGCCCGTATCGTTGTTGTTCGCTCCGTCTGTCAAAAACAGATTAGACTGAGCTGAGTTTCCGTTTACCGAAAAATCAATACCACCGAAGAGCCCTTTTTGCTTACTGTCAAAATTATTCGCGGCCGAAACACCAGGCTGTAACTGGGTAAGCTGAGTAAAATTACGCCCATTGAGCGGAAGTTCACGAACCTGCTCACCAGTGACTACTTCGCCGACCGTGCCCGACTGCGTTTCAATCTGGATGTTATCGGCCGTAATATTAACAACCTCACTTATTACACCAGTCTGCAAAGCTACGTCTTGCCGGGTTATGTTCGCAACGTTGACCACAACATTTGATACCGATGTTTCCTTAAAACCGGTTTTTGAAACTGAAATTCGGTAGTTGCCAATCGCCAAATTAGCAATCGTAAAATTACCGTCATCGTTTGCTGTGACTATCCTTTTGGAACCAGTGTCTACTTGCGTAGCAGTTACCGTTGCGCCAGGTACGACCGCCCCGTTCGAATCGGTCACACTACCGGTGATCTGACCCGACGTTCCGGTTTGTGACAACAGAGTTGCCGGAAACATCATTATTGTCATCAAAACTAACGGACTGATAATTAACCCCAAACCGTTTTTAATAAAGCCACCGATTGAACGAATCATTTCCATCAGAACATCCTCCAGACCAAATTGAAACTAGAAACCACGCTGACCAACACTAATCTCAAGCGACCGCATCGCTCACGAAATCCAAGGAGATAAACTACTAAAATCTTTGAAATAAGGATCTCTTTCGATTTAACGGAAGGGAAGCTTTTTTTCAAAGCCAGCTATGAGGTTGTCGTATAATTCCAGTTTCCCAGAATTAAAACGTATTTAGAAATTGCTTTGCCTGTATACAGATCGTCTATTCTAATAAAGAAAACTATTGGACAATGTAATAAAAAAATACTTTTGTATTGAGGCTCTGCAAAAGTTACACCGAAACGAAGCGTTTGTCAAGTGCTTTTGGTAATCAAATGAAAAAAGTTGCGCTAATAGTCGCCGCAGGCAAATAAAGAGGTGTAGTAGTCTGACCATTTGGAACGCTCCAGCTGGATGGACTTAAAACGAAACTTGCGCGAACAGATCCGCAAGAACCAGACTAAAGGCTCCCATCAACGTGGGCTCTGCTCCTAAACTCGAAGAAACTATGCGGGTTGCAGGAATTCCCTGACAGAGTCCGGCCTCGGCCCCCGCTTGAATGTCCGACGAGAGCAAATCCCAGGCCTTGACGATCCGGCCACCAACGATAATGACATCAGGCGAGAGTCCCTGGATCAAGTTACCCATTCCTATTCCTATGAAATGGGCCGTTTCTTTGACAGCAGCCAATGCATTTACATCACCGCTCAGCGCCAGTTCCAAGAGTTGTGCGAATGTGATCCGATTCAAATAGTCTTTATTTCCAACCAAATTTTCATATCGCGCAAGAGCGGCCCGCTCCGATGCGAAAGCCTCCCAACATTCACGGCTGCCCGTTCCGCACGCAACGGGAGCGTCCGTACCGATCCGCATATGTCCGAATTCACCAGCCACACCGCCTTTGCCGCGATAGATCCGGCCATCGAAAACGATTCCGGTGCCGATTCCGTTTTCAATAAATACTAAAATGAAATCCCTTGCGTCACGTATTTCCGGGCTGCCGAACCAAAGCTCAGCCAATGCCGCAGCATTTGCGTCGTTATCGACAGTTACCGGAAGTCCCGTTGCCGCGCTTACCTCTTGTGCGATCTTAGGCATACGCCAGTCAAAATGAGGACTGTATAAGACTTGTCCGTTCTTTGTGTCTACTAATGCCGGCAGGCTGATTCCAACAGCCTTTATACTGTGAGCCTTTTTGGAACTGAACCTCCGAACGGCATTTATTATCGACGATATTGACTTTTCAACATTGGGATCCGTCCGAAATGTCTCCTTTTCAATTATCTGACCCGTCAGGTCGCACGTCGCAACCACGGTACTCACGGTTCCTAAGTCGACACCTATTACTACTGGAACATCCGTCCGCAAAGTCAGAAGAGCGGGCGGCCGGCCGCCTGACGACTCGCCAAAGACCTCCTTTATGAGCTCGGTGTTTCTTAATTCATCTACAATAAGCGAAACGGTCGAGCGCTGCAGGTTTGTTTCACGAGCAATGTCCGCTCTTGAGATCGGACCTTTTTCACGAACATAATTAAGTATGATTTGGCGGTTTATGTCCCGAATTGTATTCGAGCGGGCGACCGTAATTTTTTTAAGGTCAATTCGTCTCATAACAGCTAAACTTAGAACAAAATTATCTAGACAATAAAACCCATTGCCGAGAATTCCTTAGGGCAATCACACGTCTTCCATACGACTTTATGCCATATACAGGGAGCATCGAGCATTATCATCAAGGATTTCGTCATAATAATTTGAAAAGGCGACTTAGATACAATACGATTTCTTCACATTTACAATCTTTTACATGATAGGAAAGTATTCACGACTATCATTGACGGTTCAAAGCGTAGTGGAAAATAATTTTCGTTCGATCTTTTGACGGAGACCACAACAAAGTAAAATTGGAACTTACAATAATGCCAGATAAACTTACAACTTCACGGCATGATTTTCCGTTAACTGCGGACTTGTTTTCGTCACTCTTGCTGCCGACTCAGATAGCACTGCCGAAGAAACCTCGTACTACAACCGAACCCCTTTCTCTACGTCGGGGCGTATACGTCAGATACGAAAAGCCAAGGCATATTCGTTTGTGGTTTCGATCCGGGCAATGGGTAAATAAATTTATGCAGAATATTTTAACGATCTTCATGTTTTCACTCATTTGGTGCGGAATCGTATTCGCCCAAGATTCGCAGAATCAAAGGCGGAATCTGATGCCTGTTCCGGCAAATGTCGTTTGGAAAGGTGGACGGCTTGCGGTCAACAAAAATTTTATTGTTGCGGTTTCGGGAAAAACGGACGAGCGTTTGAAATCATACATTTCCCGCGTGATGCGTCGGCTTGAGGGTCGGACGATCTTTGAGTTTTCGCGTGATTTTTCGAGCGATTCGGCGAATGCAAGCCTTTCGATCGAAACTCAATCGACCGGAAATGCGATTCCGAAACTCGGCGATGATGAATCATACAATCTTGAAATCAGCGAAAAACAAGCGAAATTGACCGCCGCAACGACCGTTGGAGCAATGCGTGGACTTGAAACTTTTTTGCAATTGCTCGACGGTGACAAAGACGGTTTTTATTTTCCTACCGCGTCCATTCAAGATAACCCGCGTTTTCCTTGGCGTGGATTGCTAATCGATTCCGCACGTCACTTTCAACCGATGGAGGTTATAAAACGAAGTCTCGATGCGATGGCTGCGGTTAAAATGAATGTTTTGCATTGGCATTTGACCGAGGATCAAGGATTTCGCGTGGAAAGCAAAAAATTCCCCGAGCTTCATGTGCAGGGCTCCGACGGCGATTTTTACACGCAAGATCAAATCCGTGAAATCGTCAAATACGCTGCCGATCGCGGAATCCGCGTCATGCCCGAATTCGATATGCCGGGACACGCAACTGCATGGGTTGTCAGTCATCCCGAAATCGCATCTGCTCCCGGACCTTATAAAATTGAGCGTCAACCGGGTATTTTTGATCCAACCTTAGATCCGACGAACGAAAAAACTTACAAACTTCTCGAACCTTTTTTCACCGAAATGTCCAGGCTCTTCCCCGATGCTTATATGCACATCGGCGGCGACGAAAACGAAGGCAAGCAATGGGACGCAAACCCCACAATTCAAGCCTTTAAGAAGAAAAACGGCATCAAGGACAACCACGAATTACAGACGTATTTCAATAAGAGAATTCTCAAATTTCTCGAAAAAAACGGCAAGATAATGATGGGTTGGGATGAGATTTTTCAAGCTGATATTCCTAAAAATATCGTAATTCAATCGTGGCGTGGTCAGGAAGCACTCGCAAAAGTTGCCCGCCAGGGAAACGCTGGAATTCTCTCGAATGGTTACTATATCGACCTGATGCAGCCTGCCTCAGATCATTATGTCGTAGATCCGCTGCCGGCAAATACAACGCTGACCGCCGAAGAACAAAAACGGGTTTTGGGCGGCGAAGCAACAATGTGGAGCGAATGGGTGTCGCCCGACACGATCGATTCGCGAATCTGGCCGCGGACTGCCACGATTGCCGAGCGTTTGTGGTCTTCGCGAGATGTAAATGATATTGACGATATGTATCGGCGGTTGGACGTAATCAGCATTCAGCTTGAAGAATTAGGCTTGACTCATCGGAAAAATCAAGCGATGCTTCTTCGCCGATTGGCAAATAGCGACGATATTTCTGCACTGAAAACTTTGGTTGATCTTGTTGAACCCGTAAAGATCTATCAGCGATATCAACAACGTCCGCAATCAATGCTTTCTCCGCTGACAGGTTTGATTGATGCGGCTCAGGCTGATGCTCCGAAAGCTAGAATGTTCAATAAGTTAGCCGCGAAGATAATCGCAAACAAGAGTTCGGAAGACGCCGCAAAGCTTAAGAATATTTTCGCTCATTGGCAGAAAACAGGTGTTCAACTGAAACCACTTTTCGACAATAATCCATCACTTTTTGAAGCAAAACAATTGTCGGCTGACCTCCAAAGCTTAAGTGAAATCGGGTTGGAAATTACTGAAAGTTTTGCCAACGGAAAAAGGTTGAGTGCCGATTGGAGAGATCAAAAACTGAAAAGATTGAGTGAAATTGCCAAACCGAAAGCCGGTTTGGAATTTCAGGTTGTGGAGAGTATTAAGAAATTAGTAACGTCGGTTAGCGGAAAATATTAGTGGCTAAATTCAATAGTTTTACACGACGCGAATTTTTGGAACTAGGAACCTTTGGTGCTATTGGCATCAAGCTTGCTCCGAATACCTTTTCGCAAACAAGACCGGAAAATATTCTTCTATACGTTGGCACATACACCGAAAAAGGAAGCGAAGGTGTTTACGTTTTCAATTTCGATTTATGGACCGGTGCTTTGAGCAAACTGCATACTGTTAAAGATGTTGTGCAGCCGTCGTTTCTTGCAGTAGCCAAGAGCCGAAAGTACCTTTTTGCGGTGAACGAACTGATTGAGTATGAAGGCAAAAAAAGCGGCAGCGTGAGTGCTTTTGCGATCGATCAAAAAACAGGAAATCTAACGTTTTTGAATAAACAACCAAGTTTGGGTGGTGCACCATGCCACATTTCTATAACCGATAACGAAAGATTTGTTCTGGTCGCCAATTATCTTGGCGGTAATGTTTCTGTATACCCGATTGGGGCGGATGGAAAACTCGGTGAATCGGTTGATTTGGATCAGCAGATCGGAACAGGTCCGCGAACTGACCGACAGGAATCGGCACACGCTCATTCAATAAATTTAGATAACAGTAATCATTTTGCGATCTCTTGCGATCTGGGTGCGGATAAAGTTTTCAATTACAAGTTTGATGATAGATCGGGCAAATTAGAACTAAATTCGGCACAAAATTTTTATCAAACAAGAGCGGGGAGCGGTCCACGGCATTTCGCTTTTCATCAAAACGGAAAATTAGCATTTTTAATCAATGAACTTGATTGCACAATCACCTCACTTTCATTTAATTCTGAAAGTGGAGTTTTGAAAGAAATTCAGACTGTAACGACCTTGCCGAAAGAGTACAATTCTCCGAACACTTGTGCGGATATTCATATTTCGCCAAACGGAAAATTTGTCTATGGCTCAAACCGCGGACACGACAGTTTGGTAGTTTACAAAATCGACGAAAAAACCGGCAAGATGAAATTCGTTCAGCATCAATCAACCGGCGGAAAAACTCCGCGTAATTTTACAATCTCGCCAAACGGGAAGTTTTTGCTGGCGGCGAATCAAAATTCGGATTCGATCAAAGTATTTAAAGTCAGCGAAAAGAGCGGTAAGTTAACCGACACAGCTAATTCGGAGACCGTTTCAATGCCTGTTTGCCTGAAATTTATGTTAGCGATTTAAACAAACTATTATGTCGGACGCGGTGAAAAATGATCGTCTTTTGTCGCTAGATGTATTTCGCGGAATAACTATCGCCGGAATGATCTTGGTGAATAATCCTGGAACTTGGGACGCGATTCATCCGCCGCTCGAACATGCAGAATGGAACGGTTTGACGCCGACTGATTTGATATTTCCCTTTTTCCTTTTTATCGTCGGCACGGCAATTCCGATCGCACTCGGCAAAAGGATTGAAGAAGGAATTACGGCAAAGGTCTACGGGAAGATATTTCGTCGGTCTGCGGTGATTTTTCTGATTGGTCTGTTCATCGCAGCGTTTCCGTATTTTGATTTTTCTACGCTTCGGATTCCGGGTGTTTTGCAGCGGATCGCGGTTTGCTATCTGTTTGCATCGCTGATTTTTCTGCATACCGATTGGAAGAAACAGGTCGGAATCGGTGTTGGACTTCTGTTGATTTATTGGTTTTTGATAACTCAGATCGCGGTTCCAAATTGTGAAATTACCTCAATGGACGACAAGGCATGCAATCTTGCCGCTTACATCGACCGCAGTAGTTTGGGCGTGAATCATGTTTGGAGTCTCGGCAAGGTTTACGATCCTGAAGGAATTCTTTCAACCCTTCCCGCGGTCGTGACGGCACTCGCAGGAGTTTTGACGGGAACGTGGCTCAAAAGCAGACGCGACGATCTCGAAAAGGTTGGCGGAGTATTCTTTTTTGGCGTATCGCTTTTCGCGACCGGCTGGTGCTGGAATCTGATTTTTCCCTTTAACAAGGCACTTTGGACGAGTTCTTATGTTATCATCACCGCCGGTTTTGCTCTTTGTTTTCTTGGGTTTTGCTATTGGCTGATTGACATCAAAGGCTACACGAAATGGTCGAAGCCTTTCGTGATTTTTGGTTCGAATGCTTTGGCACTGTATTTCGGAGCTGAGATGACGGCGAAATGCCTCGATTTGATTAAGGTCGTAGGGAAAAACGGCGAACCGCAACCGTTGCAAAGTTGGCTTTTTGAAACGATTTTTCTGCCGCTTGCTTCGCCGATAAACGCCTCGATGCTTTACGCGATTTGTTTTGTTTTAGTTTGGCTATTGATCATGTCGATTCTGTATCGGCAAAAAATATTTATCAAGATTTAGATCGAGCGAAAGTTTATGACTAAAAAAAATCAATTAAAATTCGTGATGGTTTTTTGTTTTGCATTTATGATTTGCGAACCGTCGTTTGCTCAAGCTCAGGTTGTGTATCGAAAGCTGGCCTTCAAAGACGAATTCAATAAATCGGCAAATTCGCCCGTAGATTCAAGCAAATGGACGGCTGAAATCGGCGGTCAGGGTTGGGGAAATCAGGAATTGCAGTATTACACGAATTCAATCGAAAACGCCTATCACGACGGCAATGGCTCACTTGTGATCAAGGCGATCAAACTGACTCAGCCGCTTAATTTGAGCTGCTGGTATGGTCCGTGTCAATACACATCGGCACGGCTGATTACGAAAGGAAAGTTCGATCAGAAATACGGCAAGTTTGAAGCGAGAATTAAAATTCCACGCGGACAAGGAATGTGGGGAGCGTTTTGGATGCTCGGAAACGACATCGACACCGTTGGTTGGGCGGCGTGCGGTGAGATCGACATTATGGAAAACATCGGACGCGAACCGACCACCGTTCACGGCACGGTTCACGGTCCGGGATATTCCGGTGCAAACGGAATCGGTGCACCGTTTAGCTTGCCGAATAATCCTGTTTTTGCTGACGATTTTCACGTCTATGCAGCCGAATGGAGCGAAAATGTGATTCGTTTTTATGTGGATAAAACGCTCTACAAAACCATAACGCCGAGCGATCTGCCGGCAAATGCACGTTGGGTTTTCGATCATCCGCATTTTCTGCTGCTGAATTTTGCGATTGGCGGACCTTGGGGCGGAGCACCTGATAATACATCGGTTTTTCCAAACACGATGTTGATCGATTACGTGAGAGTTTATAAGAGATAGGATCTAATGCGATGAAAATTGTTTGGTCGATTACTTTTATTTGCGTTTTTGCGTTGGGCAGTGTTTTCGCTCAAACGCGATCCGAGCTCTCATTGAATTCGGGCTGGAAATTCCGCGAGGTCTCTAAGACGGAATGGCTCACGGCGACCGTGCCGGGTTGCGTCCACACGGATTTGATCGCAAATAAAAAGATCGAAGATCCATTTTACCGTGACAATGAGAAGAGTCTGCAATGGATCGGCAAAACGGACTGGGAATATCAAACGACTTTTATCGCCACAGCCGAAACGCTGAAACGGCGAAATATCGAGATCGTGTTTCAAGGTCTCGACACCTACGCCAATGTTTTCCTCAATGATAAACCGATTCTCGACGCCGACAATATGTTTCGCACGTGGCGGGTTGACGTTAAATCCGCGTTGAAAAGAGGTGAGAATGTTTTGCGAATCAAGTTTCGTTCGCCGATTAACGAGATTCTACCTTTGATGAAGAAACTCGATTACGAACTCCCTGCGAGTAACGATCAAGGCGAAAAAACGTCGCCCTACACACGCAAAGCTCCGTATCAATTCGGTTGGGATTGGGGGCCGAGATTTGTGACGAGCGGAATTTGGAAGCCTGTAAATCTCATCGCTTGGGATAATGCCCGAATCGAAGACCTGCAAATCAAGCAAAATAAATTGACGAAGGGAAATGCGGATTTAAGTGCGGTTGTCGAAGTGGTTGCCGCAGAAGCCATTGATGGAATAATCGAAATCGGTGACGAAAACGGTAGGAAAATATTTGCCACGAAGCAGCTCAAATTAAACGCAGGCGTGAATAAAGTTTCGATTGATTTTGCGTTGGCAAATCCGGAGCTCTGGTATCCGATCGGCCTTGGCGAACAGGCACTTTATTCCTTTAAAGCAAAACTCTCGGTCAACACAAAAACGATCGACGAGCAAACAAAACGGACAGGTTTGCGGACACTCGAACTTCGTCAAAAACCCGACCAACACGGAATCAGTTTCGAATTTATCGTTAATGGAATTCCGGTTTTCGCACGCGGTGCAAATTGGATTCCTGCCGATATTTTCTCCACGCGGATCACCAAAGAAAAATATAAGAATCTGCTCACGTCGCTCAAAAATGCAAATATGAATATGCTCCGCGTTTGGGGCGGCGGCATTTACGAAGACGATTATTTCTACGAACAAGCCGACGAAATGGGCATTCTCATTTGGCAAGATTTTATGTTTGCCTGCTCGATGTATCCGGGCGACAAGGCGTTTTTGAATAACGTCAAACACGAGGCGATTGATAATGTGAAACGGCTTCGCAATCATCCGTCGATCGTAATTTGGGTAGGAAATAATGAGATCGAAACTGCGTGGACCCATTGGGGTTGGAAAGACACGCTTCCGAATCATCTTTGGGACGATTATTTAAAACTTTTTACACGGCTTCTGCCTGATGTTTTGGAGGAATACGATCCGTCGCGTCCGTATTGGCAGAGCAGCCCGAGTTCGAATTTTCAGGCAGATTCCGATTCGCAGCGGATTGGCGATGTTCATTATTGGGAAGTTTGGCATGCCGCAAAGCCTTATAAGGAGTACGAAAAACAGTTTCCGCGGTTTATGAGCGAATATGGTTTTCAGTCGTTTCCCGAATTTGAAACGGTGAAAACCTACACCAATGAAGCAGATCGGGCGAGCGTCGAAACGCCGATAATGCTTGCTCATCAACGCCATCCGAGAGGCAATCAGCTCGTCAAAGAATATATGCTCCGCGAATATGATCAGCCGAAGGATTTCGAATCGTTTTTGTATGTAAGCCAGGTTTTGCAGGCCGAAGGAATCAAGATCGGAGCGGAGCATTTTCGCCGAATAATGCCGCGGAATATGGGTTCGCTTTATTGGCAAGCGAATGATTGTTGGCAGGTTGCATCGTGGTCGGGAATGGATTATTTCGGACGCTGGAAAGCTTTGATGTATTACACCAAACGTTTTTATTCGCCGCAGCTAATTTCTCCATACGTTGAAGAAAACGGGAATTTGAACGTATATGTGGTTTCGGATTCGCCGCAAGCGAAACAAGCTCAGATGATTTTGAAATTGTTTGATTTACAGGGCAAAATTGTTAGCTCAAAACATGTTGGATTGACGGTAGAACCGCTGCGAGGAAAATCGTATTTCACTGAGCCTGCAAAGAAATTTTTGAACGGTGCGGATGAGAAAAGTACGTTTTTGCTGGCGGAACTTAACGTTGACGGCAAGGTGGTTTCTACCAATCAATATTTCTTCAGGCCATTTAAAGACTTAAGCGTTTCGCGTCCGAATATCAAAACCACAATTTCGGCTTCTGCAAATGGTTTTAAGGTTAGTTTAACGACCGATACTTTGGCAAAATCAGTTTATCTTTCGGGCTTTACCGAGGGTTTTTTTACGGATAATTATTTCGATTTGATTCCGCAGCGAATCATCGAAATTGAATTTCAAACAAAACAAAAAATGAGCCTGGATGAGTTTCGCCAAAGGCTTAAAATCCGCTCGCTAAATGACGCGTTTTCGTAAATTTCATATAAACCATGTACAACGAAATCAGAAAAATGCGACAGTTTGCTGAAATTGGCTTTTTCAGCAATAAATAGCAGGGGCCCCCGCGTAATCGATAGTTTAAGATCTTAAATCTAACAAACTATACAAACAACTATTGCCAGAAATGTTTGAAATTGGTGAGAATCGTATGTTACTTTGTTGTATAGACCAACAAAGGCTAGGCAGGACTTTTCGTTTATTTCGCCATTTTGTTTTGATTCCGTTCCTTATTCAAAATATTTATTTACTGTTGGCCCGCTCTTTGGTACTGCTGGTATTTGATCGACGCTAACTCTTGGCTTTTTTTGAAGACCAAACCGGTCGCCAAGAGGTCACGAGCTCGCCCATCAGTGTGACGAAGGAATTTGATTTATGATCGGCGCAAAATCACGACGCAAGCTAAAACATGATTTTCAAAATTGTGTGCTGTTGGGATTTATAACGATTTTGGCCTCTGTGTATCCTTGTCTCGGTCAAATTACCGAGACTTCGTTAAAGGGAACGGTTAGTGACAGCGCCGGAAACGTTATCGTGGCCTCAGCAGTGGTAGCTCAAAACGAGGCGACCGCACAGGTATCGACTACCACGACCAACGAAAGCGGCGAATTTGTATTTCCATCGCTGCCGTCGGGAAACTATACGATTTTTGTCCGTATTCCTGGTTTCAAAACATATGAACTGAAAAGTCTTGAGCTTAATGTCGGGCAGACCTCGGTACTCAACATTAAGTTGGATATCGGAGAAATTCAAACCATAGTCCAGGTCGATAGTGACGAAAGCGTGGCACAGGTTTCAAGTGAGGCCCGAGTCTCAGACACATTTTCGCGAATGGCGGTAAGCGAACTGCCGTTGCCGCAAAGGGATGTTTTCGCATTATCAAAGCTAAGCGCAAGTGCGACGGCTATCGCTGGAGCTGCAAACTCTACCAAACTTACCAATTCGCCTGTTATTACAGTTAACGGTAACCGGTATCGCGGTAACAACTACGTCCTCGACGGCTCGCTAAATGTCAACGCAAACAACACAGGCGAACCGGCTATTGTGCCAAGTATTGAGGTGATCGAAGAAGTTCAGGTTCAAACGTCTAATTTCTCCGCCGAATTTGGCCGTGGCAATGGCTCCGTCGTGAATATGCGGACGAAATCCGGGACAAACGTTTTGCGAGGACTGGTGTGGGAATATAATAGGAACGCTGCCTTTAACGCAAGGAATTTCTTTTCCGCCGTACGCGCTCCTCTAGTTTACAACCAGTATGGTGGTAATGTCGGTGGTGCGATCCGCAAGAAAAAAACCTTTTTCTTTGCAAGTTACGAGGGTTCGCGAAACGCCCTTGCCAAAGCCCTTTCGTTTCAGGTCGAAACACCTGAACTGCGGGCCTATGTGGCTCAAACGCGGCCCAATTCGATCGCCAATCGGCTGTTTCGCGATTTTGCGGCTCCTACCCCGAATCGGGGGGGCAGCGGATACGTTAATCAGACGAACATCACGATTAACGGAACAGTGATACCTGCGACAGGGACCGCCTCGATCAATTTGCGCGATTTCATACGCTCTGACCAATATCTTGGACGTGTTGACCACTCGATGAATAAGGACAAGGACAAGTTCTCTGTCCGTTGGATCGCCGAATACCAAAAGGATCAGGGCGGAACAAGTTCATCGGCTGCCACCAACGGCAAGGCGTTGCGCGGCGAACGAGGTTTCTTTAACGGCTTTTTTGGGAATCTGAATGTTGGCTATACAAAGCTTCTCAAGAACGCCGCGAATGATCTCCGATTCTCATATGGATACATAAGCACGACTCGCGGGAACGATGCCGCAGTTGTGCCTGAGGTCACCATCACGGGCATAACCGCCGCCTTTGGCGATTCATTTAATACGGGAACCAAACTAACGACATACGAGGTTCGCGACACTTACTCATTGGTTAAGGGTTCGCATACGATCCGTCTTGGCGGCGAAGGACGAAGGATATTAAAGGGACTTTCTATCGGGCCGGCAAACGCGGGCAGCTACACGTTTACATCAGTACTTAACTTTATTAACGACACTCCCTTTCGCCAGACGATCACCGTAAATCCGACAACCGGTAGGCCAACCGGATTTCCTCGTTACTTTCACTTGACCGAGTTGGGATTTTTCGGACAAGACGACTGGAAGGTGAATTCCAGGCTCAACCTTAATCTCGGGGTTAGATGGGATTATTTTGGCGATGCCAAGGAACGTGATGGTTTGCTATCGTCGGTAATACTTGGACACGGAGACAGTTTTAGCGAGCAGATTGCCGGCGCAGCAATAGGTCGCGTTAAGCGGTTGTATAAACCCGAGTTGACTAATTTTTCACCACGGTTCGGTGTCGCATTCGATCCTTTTGGTGATAGCAAGACGTCGGTACGGGCCGGGTTTTCACTTGCTTTTCAACCGCATCACGGCCAGTCAATTGCCGGGGCCAGGGCTCTGCCGCCAGACGCTGTCCAGGTTGTTTCTCAGCCATCACAGGGGATCGGAACTCAAATCCTGTATAACATTCCGGTGCCATTCAATCCTGAATTTGCCCGTGGCTTGAATGCATTTGGAGGCATAAACCCGCTCCCCGGCGAAACGCGTCGCATCCGCCCGACTGGATTTGTGGTCAATCCAACGATCAAGACGCAATATAGTGAGGGTTTCTTCCTAAACGTTCAGCGGCAACTCGGCAAAGGTTGGATCGCCGAAGTCGGCTATAACGGAACGATCGGGGTAAATTTGGAGCGAATCGACGACGTTAACCGTTTCGCGGGCGATCTGCTTGATGGTATCGAAAATCGACTCAACCCAAATTTCGGGGTGCTGCTTTATGTCACGAATGGCGTAAGTTCGAGTTACCACGGCGGAACAATTGAGTTGCGCAAGAGTTTTTCAAAGGGATTTTCGATCCAGACAAATTACCGGATTTCAAAATGGATCGATACTTCGAGTGATACGTCAACAGGACAATTTGCCGACAATTCGGAACCTGGTAAAGGCTCACAGGACATCAGCTGCCTTCGTTGCGAACGGGCTTTGTCGCTGTTCGATATTCCACACCGATTTTCGTTTGCGGGGGTCTGGAATCCCTCGTTCGGGACAAAACAGAGAGGGATCACCTCGTTTCTGATGAAGAATTGGCAAATATCGACTATCTTTACCGCACAGTCAGGTCGGCCGTTTTCGGTATGGAACGGTGCGGCCTCTACCGCGGGCGGAGATTATAACCGGGATGCCGGGGGTGGAGCTGTCGGCGGCGGGTTTTACGATCGCCCAAACGCGCCGTCAAGTGTCTACAATAATTTCAATCGGCGTGATTTCCTTACGGGGCTCTTTCCGGCGTCGGCATTTCCAACCCCGACAATTGGGACAAGCGGTAATCTTGGCCGTAACACTTACCGGGGCCCGGGTTATTCGACCCTTGACGTTTCGGTGTCCCGCAAGTTTACCTTCACTGAAACAAAATGCCTGGTACTTAAGCTTGACGCGTTTAACGCCCTGAATAATGTGAATCTGTTCCTTCCAAACGCAGATATTTCGCTTGCGACATTCGGTAAGTCGACCCAGGCCTTCGAGCCGCGAACTATACAGGCGAGCGTGAAATTTATATTCTAGGTCAGACTAATGTTGCTTTTTTGATATGGCCACGCCGATCTATCGGAAAGGAAATATGCGAATTCTAACCCTCTTGATTTTTGTCATTGCGTTTTCAGTCAGTGTGATGTCACAGGACTGGCACAAGATGACAGAAAACGAACTTAAAGGTACGGTTCCTGAAAAAGCTCCCGTCATTAAGGAGAATATTGAGACCGAGTTTCGAACTGCCTCCGGGATCGCTAATGGCAGATCTACCGTACTTGGCGTCGTTATTATCACCGCCGGATATGAGGCAGATGGCAAGTACACGCATTTCCTTAGAACTGGGGTTGACCTTAAGATCGGGGGTTTCGATCTCGCTGCGGGCGATTATATTTTTGGCTATCGCCGGCTCGATGCAGAGACTCTTCGTGTTACCTTTTATAAAGCGAGGAGCGGTGATATAGTCGGCGAACTAAAAGCTATTGTCGAACAAAAGAAAGGCGGGATCTACTCATTCTTAATAACACCACCCGTTGAAAAGGCTGGGAAAATATACATCGGCAGGTTTAATTTTGATTATCTGTTAAAGTAGACGGATCAGTCGTCCCTTCGGGACTCAACACTCATTTGGTGGCTACGTTACAGCGATTAGAATAATGATGAAATTTATCACTCTGACAATCCTGATCACGATTCTGGCAGCAGTTTCGTTTGCTCAGGACGATGGTTCACTCAACTTGCAGCCCGTTTCATTGACCACGCTCGAGAGGTCCGCACGCATAAAGATAAATGCAAATCCCCGCGTCCCGCTCGCCGACGTACGGGACCTCAAAAATGCGGACGCTCTCGAATCCCCGAACGTCCCCAACTACATCCGGGCAATGGCAAATAGCACAAAGGCCGCACCGCAGTACGCAAACCTTGTCCAAACCTTTGTTTTTGGTGGAACTGTGTCGCCAGAGACCAAGATGGCGATGGGATTGAGGATCGCACAGCTCTATGGCAGCCCGTATCTTTACGCACAAACGTCTCGCTGGATGCGCGCGTCGGAACGCGGCCGTACGATGCTCGTAGACTGGGACACTCGCCGCTCATTCAGCGACAGCGAGACCAAGGCACTCACATACGGCGAGAAACTGACAAACGACATACACGGCGTCACGGATATCGATTTCGCCGACGTTCGCGGCTCATTCAACGATTCTCAGATCGTAGAACTGACGATGACTGTGTGCTTTTTTAACCATTTTGTTCGCTTTATTGAAGCTGTCAATTTGCCTGTCGAAGCTTGGGTGTTAGACGACAAATCGCCAAAGATGCCCGTCATTACCTCGTTCTCTGTCCCCAAAGCCCGTATCTCGCTGGTCTCCGACAAAGAACTCGACGCTGGCACGCTTGCACTCGCCGCGATCAAACAGGCGCAGACCCAACCACCTCCGCAAGGGCTCGGACTGGGTATTGCTAATTCCCAAAGGGCGATGATGCGCGTGCCCGACCTGCAGGCGGCGTGGCGCGACTTTGGAAATCAGAACCGCCAGACGTGGTCGATCGAGCGAAATATCCAGCTACAGATCTCGTTTGCCGTTTCGATGGTCAACGGCTGCCGGTATTGCACGCTGCATCAGGTTCTCGGGCTTCGCCGGCTCGGCGTGGACCCCAAGAAGCTTCTCGCGATGAAGAAGAACGACGAAGCACTGACGCCGCGAGAACTCACCGCGGTCGACTTCGCCAGAAAACTCACAAAACAACCCGCGTCGATCACAGACGAGGATTTTGCCAAACTGAAGAAAGAGTTCGGCGAATCCGGTGCGGTCGAGACGGTCCTTCAAACCGGGGCATTCGCGTTCATGAACCGTTTTACCGACGGGCTTCGGCTTCCGTCCGAGGACGAAGCGGTCAAAACATATAAAGAAATTTATGGTGACGGCAGTTTGAAACAGTACGAGTTTTAGTTTCAAATAGTAATGATTCTGGATAATTTGATGTGGGCTGCACCGAGACCGCTCTCTGTCAGGTCGAATGGCAACCACTGGATTAGGAGCGAAAAAGATGTACAGAAAATTCGCAAAGCGATACTTAATGATCGCCATTGTTGGAGCTTGGGTCGTGGCCGCTGGGTATGTGTTCTCCGGCAATATTGTCAGCAGCGAAAGTGCGTCCGTTGACGACTACAACAAATGGATATCCGAAACCTACGATTTTCGTTTTGGGCACGACCGGCCATTTGGCCCGTCGAACGCGAATTCGAGCGATGGCAAGTTCATTCCCGCTGAAAAATTCGTATCGTCCGAACGGTGTGCTACCTGTCATACTGACATTCATCCGCAATGGCGCCAGTCTGCTCACGCAAATGCCTTTCGCGAGCCGTTTTACCAAAAGAACGTCAAGGATCTGATCGAGCAAAAGAACATCGCGTTCACGCGGCACTGTGAATCCTGTCATAACCCGGCGGCATTGTTTTCGGGCGCCCTTACTGACAAACCGAGAATGAAGGAGAGGCCGTTCGACGAGGATGGCGTCTCGTGTATCGCGTGTCACTCGATCCAGTCCGTCAATGGCCGCGGAATAGGCGGTTATGTAATGGGCGATCCTGCTCTGCTGCTAAAAGAAAACGGTGAAAGGATAGCAAATCCAACAGATGAGGAAATACTTTTGGATATCCCGTCGCATAAACGGGCATTAATGAACGACCTGATACGGACACCGCAGTTCTGCGCGGCCTGCCACAAATCTCAGGTCCCTCAAGAGCTAAACGATTATAAGTTTCTGCGTGCCTTTGCGGTCGGCGATGAATTGCAGATGTCTTCGTTTTCCAAGGAATCGCCGCACCCCTTTTATGTCCGCGATAAGCAATCGTGCACGAGCTGTCACATGAATAAGGTGGACGCTACATACTCGGATATTGCAGCCAAAAACGGTATGGTTTCGTCGCATCGTGTGGCGGCCGCAAATACGGCGGTTCCGGCATTCTACGGTTACAAAGAACAGCTCGAGGCCGTCGAAACTTTCCTGAAAGACGACAAACTGGGTGTGGACGTTTTTGCCCTTAGACGCCAGAAAAAGGCGGGCGGCCCCGAGGAGTTTATCGCACCGGTCAACCGTCAGAACTTCAAGATCGGCGCTGGCGACACGATAACGGCTGACGTAGTAGTTACCAACAAGAATATCGGTCACGCCTTCCCGCCCGAACTTCGCGATTTCTACGAAGCTTACATTGAGTTCTCCGTGACGGACAGCACCGGTAAGCCGTTGTACAAGTCCGGCTTTATCAAGCCCGACGGTCATCTAGACGAGTATGCACATAATTACAAGACCTATCTCGTGCTGCCGGACGGCTCGCCTAACGAATTGCACCACATTTGGAAAACGCGAGTCATTCCGCAAAATCTGGCGATACCGTCAGGCCGCTCTGACGTAGCCCGCTACCGCTTTACGATCCCTGCAAAACTCACCGGCAGCATCAAGATCGTTGCGCAACTCCAGTATCGGAGGTTTACACGCATCTATAGCGATTACGTGATGGGCAGATCGGTCGACTTTCCGATCGTCACCATGGCCCGCACGGAAAAGATCCTGAACATCGGCGACAACAAGGTCGAAGAACCTAATCCGAAAGCAATGCCCGACTGGCGCAGGTGGAACAACTTCGGTATCGCCCTGCTTGACCAGCGGCAGTTTCCAGCTGCCGCCGACGCTTTTGCAAAAGCAGGCGATCTGGATGAAAAGTACCGCCCGTTCGCATTGACCAACCGGGCACTTGCATTGATGGAGATCGACCGTTGGCCCGAAGCACGAAAACTGATCGACAAAGCCCTCGAACTCGATCCTAATAACTTCCGTGCCTTATTCCAGCGCGGACGCATCAATCGCGTCGAGAGCAAGCTTGACTTGGCCGAAGCAGATTTCCGGCAGGTCAACGCAGCATTTCCGCGTGATCGTTTGACGCTCCAGCAGTTGGGCGAACTGTCCAAGATCAAGAATGATTATCCCGCGGCAATGGGACATTTTCGTCAGGTGCTCGCGATCGACCCGGAGGATGTAGGGGCTCACTACAATATGATGCTTCTGTATCGAAAGACCGGTCAGAAGGAAGAAGCCGCCCGCGAAGAGAAGATATTCCTGGACCTAAAGGACGACCCGCGAACGACCGCCCTAGCGGCCGACTTCCTGCAGAGTAACCAGTCGGTTGCCCGGCGGAGTCTGCCTTACTACGTCAACGACCTCAAGCTGTTTAAGCCATCGTGGGAGAAATCCGGTTATCTGGCCGTCTTTGGCTTAAATTGATCCTATGCGGTCGGGCAAAGCTATATTTTTTCGATCTAATCAAATGAATAAATCAGTATTTGTCGTAATTACGTCGATGTTGCTCGTGGGCGGCTCTGCCGGGCGCACCGCATATGCACAGGGCGGAGCAGCCACCGGGGAAGCAAAAAGCTACACATCGGTCCGCACGGCCCGGGTCATCGACGCCAACGCTCCGGTGATCTTCGAGGACGTTACGTCAAAGACCGCGCTGAAAGATTTCGTTGAGGTCGGCGGCGACAAGGCAAAGAACTACATTCTCGAAAGCACGTCAGGCGGCGTCGCCATTCTTGATTATGACAACGACGGCAACCCCGATGTATTCCTGCTCAACGGCGGCACGATCAACGCTCTTAAGGGGAAAGAGAAAATGCCGCGTTCTGCCCTTTACCGCAATCTTGGTAATTGGAAATTCGAAGATGTTACGGCTAAGGCAGGCGTGGCAAACGAACGTTGGGGGATGGCAGTGACCGTCGGCGATGTCAACAATGACGGTTTCCCGGACATCTTTGTCAGCAATTACGGCACGGCACGACTTTATAAGAACAACGGTAACGGAACCTTCACAGATATCGCGGAAAACGTCGGCCTTGACATCGGCGGCTGGAATACGGGGGCCACGTTCGGCGATTATGACCGCGACGGACGACTGGATCTGTTCGTGCCGGCATATGTCGATTTTGACATGGCCAAGATGCCGATCAGCCCGCAAGACGTTGGTAAGAATGGTAACTCGGCACGTAATTTCTGCCAGTTCCGCGGAAAACCAGTAATGTGCGGCCCCCGAGGGCTTCCCGGAGCTTCTGATCGGTTGTTTCACCAAAAGCCCGATGGCACCTTCGAAAATGTCTCCGTAAAAGCAGGTGTGGCCGACCCCGGAAAATACTATGGCTTCTCGTCAGTTTTTGTCGATGTCAACGACGACGGCTATCCCGACCTGCTCGTCGTAAACGACTCCACCCCCAAACAGCTTTATCTAAATAAATGTGACGGCACATTCGAAGAGATCGGTTATCCGTCAGGCATCGCTCTGAACGAGAACGGACGCGAACAGGCCGGCATGGGCGTTGCGGTCGGCGATTATAATAACGACGGCCGCGTCGATTTCTACATCACTAATTTCAGCGACGATTCTAATACCCTCTATAAGGACGACGGCGACGCGAACTTCACCGATTCCACTTATCAGGCTGGGCTTGGAGAACCGACCATTCCCTTTCTCGGTTGGGGAACGTCGTTCATAGATTTTGACAACGACGGCTGGAAAGACATCCTAATCGCGAACGGACACGTTTATCCGCAGGTCGACAAGTTCCAGTGGGGCACGAGTTACGCCCAGCAAATGACGTTATTTAGGAATATGACGCCGGATGCAAAGACCAAGCAGATAGTATTCGACCGTGTTCCCGCCGCCCCGAAAAGCGGCCTTGCCCTTGCCCTGAGTGCACGCGGTCTGGCGGTTGGCGATCTGGACGGCGACGGGCGAATTGACTCCGTGGTCAACAATATCGACTCGGCACCGACCGTTCTCAGAAACGTTGCCGCGGGTCAGGGTCATTGGCTGACGCTGAAACTGATCGGCGATGTTGCCAAGAAGACCCCGAAGGATGCTATAGGCTCAAAGGTTTTCGTAACTGTCGGCGGGCTCCGCCAGCGCTTTGACATTATCAGCGGTGGCAGTTACGCGTCTCAATCCGACCAGCGTATTCACATCGGGCTCGGTTCGGCGACGAAGGTCGACAAACTGGAGATCATGTGGTCAAACGGTGAAACCGAGGTCATAGTTATACCCGCAATCGATCGAGCAATCACTATCCAGCAGGGTAAGGGAATCCTCGCAAAATAGAGAAATAGAGAGCAATCACTTCGTTTTCAATTAATAACGAAAATAAAGTAAAACTCCTCGGTTGATGCATTTCGTTCCGGAATGTTTCGCAACCGCTTGTTCGTGAAAACCCCAGTGAAGAATTTCTGGACGTTTTGAGTTGAAAATGACAAGTGCAACCAACCTGCAACCAAGTCAAAAAAATGGAGCCTTCAGCAATCGCTGAAAGCCCCATGTTTATTGGTCGGGACGACAAGATTTGAACTTGCGACCTCTCGCACCCCAAGCGAACGCGCTACCAGACTGCGCTACGTCCCGTGATTTCGAATTTTAGAGTAGTTTTACCACTGTGAATTGTCAAATTTGGTGGTTTGCGCAGGCAGATTATGAAACACGCGGGGTTTTGAGCATATCGCGCAGTTCGAGCAGATGAGTAGCAAGGGTTTTCAAGGCATCGCGTTGCTCGCCTGTGTACGAAACCGTAGAACCGTCGTCGTTAACAGGATTACCAGTTGAACGTTCGTCATCAAAACCCGTGTCGAACAATGTAGGAGCTTCAACCTGGTTGAAAGAAGAAGTTTCTGGAACCGGTTTGGGCGGCGCTTTCGGCTTTGAGCCGTCTCGATGTTCGGACTGAAGTTTTTTCCTCGCACCTGCGATCGTAAACATCTCGTTGTATAAAAGCTGTTTGATCCGCAGGGCAATTTCCACATCGCGGCGTCGATAACTCCGCTGGCCCGATTTATTCTTTTGCGGTGAGAGCGTCGGAAACTCGGTTTCCCAATACCTAAGAACGTGAGCCTGAACGCCAACCAGATCGCAAACTTCTCCGATCTTAAAGTAAATTTTCTCAGGTATTACCACAGGTTCTTGTGCCATAAATGCGAGGTTTGTGTTAAAGTTTTCTGTAAAATCTTTAGGCGTTATTGTATGTATTTAAGGCACTTGTGTCAATAGCATTCTAGATGGTAAGCGAATTTGGGTTTATAGATAACATTAAGAGTAAGTACGGTTTGGAGAAGATCGGTGACGACTGCGCCGTTCTACCAAAAGACGGTAATACCGATCTTTTGCTCACCGCTGACATGCTAATCGAGGATATCGATTTTAGGCTCGAATGGACCACGCCCGAGTTTCTCGGCCATAAAACTTTGGCCGTTTCCCTTTCCGACATCGCTGCAATGGGCGGCACCCCGAAATGGGCGATGCTCTCGATTGGCGTGCCGGAAAACCTTTGGAATATCGATTTTCTGGATAGATTCTACAGCGGATGGCTTGCTCTCGCATTTGAATTCGGCGTTGAATTGGTCGGCGGCGATGTATCGCGTTCGCCCGATAAGCTGGTAATTGACTCGGTTGCCGGAGGCGAGATTTCGAAAGGAAAAGCGATTTTGCGATCAACTGCAAAGCCGGGCGATCTGATCTTTGTTACGGGGACGTTAGGTGGCGCCGCCGGCGGTCTGGAGCTCTTAGAAAACGGGTTTAGATTTGGCGAATTAAATGGCCATACCAGGGATAATTTGCTCCTCAAGCAGCTTAAACCGCAACCTCACGATACACCTCGTAAATTATTGCAACGACTGACTATTATGACTTCCATGATCGACGTTAGCGATGGTCTTTCGTCAGACCTCGGCCACATATGTCGCGAGAGCAAGGTCGGAGCACGCATTTACGCTGAACGCCTGCCGATCCATCCCGATCTGGCACAATACTTTTCTCAAAACGAATGTTTCGATTTTGCGCTTAACGGCGGCGAGGATTTTGAACTTCTCTTTACGGTGCCACGCGATCAATCAAACGATGTTTCCGAAACTTGTATTGGCGAGATTACTGAAAAGGGTGTTGAGATCGTTGAAAACGGCATTGCTCGACCTCTATTTACGAAGGGCTTTCAACATTTCGATTAGTCTACGCGACGGTCCTGAATTTTTGGTTATGGAGCCTGGTGACCAACCACTTTTCGCAACTATATCTTGCATAAACACGGGCTTTAATAGTAAATTACTACGTATTGAGGTGAGGAGACCGAGATTTGCTGACTGGAAGGGTCTTACTATTAAACTTTTCATACGAGCCGCTTGGCACGGTGGGCGTAGCGCGCTCGGTTTGCCTATGGTTTCGCGGCGCGGTATTTGTTGAGGAAAATGACGGCGATAATGTCCTCCATTCTCCATCGACAACGTTTCCCGTGCCCTCGGTGATACGGCTGCGTCATTATGTGCACGTCCGGCGTAATAATCGCGAAACGACGATGAAACGGGCGCGCATCTATATTCGCGACCGGTATCGGTGCCAGTATTGCGGCGAACATAGGCACGCCAAGGATTTGACGCTCGACCATATCTTCCCTCGGGCACAGGGCGGTGAAAGCACCCCGCACAACCTCGTTTCCGCGTGCGTGAAATGCAACCAGCGAAAGGGCAATCGCACGCCCGATCAGGCGCGTATGCCGCTGCTCACATCGCAAAAGTTGCTGCGACTCGGCCTCGACCACGTGTTGTTGTGTCACTACGCCGAGAACCGCCCGGAATGGCGCAAGTACCTGTTTATGGACGACGCTGTCGATGAGGTAAGTATCCTGGCAGCCTAAACCTGAGAGAAAGGTGATTTGATGCGACTCGCGGCAATAGAATACCGCAGTCGCATTTTTATTTAAGAGGAAGCATGAAACTGATAATTATTCATGGACCGCCCGCCGCCGGAAAACTGACCGTCAGCCGTGAGTTGGCCGCTCGGACGGGCTTTAAGGTTTTTCACAATCACATTAGCATCGATTGTGTTAAGCCTGTGTTCGAGTTCGGCTCGCCGGCGTTTTGGCGCGTGATCAAGATCATTCGCGAAGAAACGTTTGCCGAGGCTGCACGAGAAGGAGTCAGCCTCATACACACGTTCTGCTACGCAAAAGGCGAGGATGATGAGCAATATCGCCGCATGATCGCTAGCGTTGAGGACAACGGCGGCGAGGTGAATTCCGTGCTTTTGATTTGCAACGACGAGACGCGGCGTCAACGAATTGTTGCCGACGAACGCAAACAGATCGGCAAGCTGACGGATCCCGACTCGATCGATATGTCTCGGGAGAAATTCGATCTTTTCTCGCCGCTGCCGGGACGCGAGACATTGATAATCGATACGACCACCGTCACGCCCGATGAAGCCGCAACGCGGATAATCGTACACTACAGGTTGGATATTTTATGAGATACAAAGATAAAACCGAGATCGCCGAGGTCTTGCGTGGCTTTGAGGACGCGGCGATCTCGCGTGATAAATGGAAGCACGCCGAGCATCTGACCGTCGCTCTGCATTATTTGTCGTTGCACGATATGGAGACTGCGACGGCAAAAATGCGCGACGGAATATTTAGGCTGCTCGCTGCATTCGGCGTCGATCAGTCTAAAGAGATGCCGTATCACGAAACTTTGACGGTCTTTTGGATGCGAACTGTCGCTGCATTTAACGAGTCGAGAAACGGAGCTTCCCTTTTAGATAAGGCGAACGAACTCGTCGCAAGCTTCGACAAAGATTATCCGCTGAGGTTTTATAGCCGGGGGTATTTATTTTCGGACAACGCGAAGGCTAAGTTTGTCGACGGAAATTTACAAGGCAGCTTTTCCGAAATAGCTGATAGCTGATAGCTTATAGCTGATAGCTTTTAATATGCTCAAGTTTTTCAACACATTATCGCGTTCCGTCGAGGAATTTCAGCCGATCGAGGCTGGCAAAGTCCGAATGTATATCTGCGGGCCCACGGTTTGGAATTTTGCTCATGTCGGCAATTTTCGGACGTTTATTTTTGGCGATGTTTTGCGGCGCTATTTGAAGTTCAGAGGCTACGATGTAACGCACGTTTTTAATCTGACCGACGTTGACGACCGCATTATAAACGAGGCGGCAAAACAAAATATCAGCATTGACGATTTTACCGCTCCGTTTATCGAGGCTTTTTGGGAAGATTTCGACGCTCTCGGCATGGAGCGTCCCGAGGTGACGCCGCGTGCGACTCATCATATCCCGGAAATGATCGATATCATTTCGAAGCTGCTCGAAAACGGGCACGCTTATGAATCTGAGGGTTCGATCTATTACCGCATCACGGCCTTTCCCCAATACGGCAAGCTATCGAAGATCAGTTTCTCTGGCAACCGAGAGGGCGGCAGTGAGCGGATCGACACTGACAAATACGACAAAGAAGACGCTCGCGATTTTGCGTTATGGAAACTCGTCGGCGATGACGAACAGCCGGGTTGGGACGCTCCGTTCGGCCGCGGCCGGCCGGGTTGGCACATCGAGTGTTCTGCTATGTCGATGAAATACCTCGGCGAGACGTTTGACCTGCACGCGGGCGGGATGGACCTGCAATTTCCGCATCACGAAAACGAGATCGCCCAGAGCGAAGGTGCGACCGGAAAGCTGTTTTCAAAATACTGGATCCACAGCGAATTCCTAAAGATCGACGATGTCACAATGTCGAAGTCAAAGGGTAATTTCTTTACGTTCCGCGACCTTCGCGAGCAAGGTTATTCGCCTCTCGCGATCCGATATTTACTGCTATCGGTTCCCTATCGCAAGCAGTTGAATTTCACATTTGAAGGATTGCAGGGAGCTGAATCGACGGTCGAGCGCCTGAGGAATTTTCGCTCGCTCGTTCGGGACGCAACAACCAAAGGCGGAAACACGAGCGGTAGCGAGTGTGCCTCTTCGGAACTTCGCAACTTTGTAACCGCGCGACTAGCGGCATTCGAGACGGCAATGGACGACGACTTCAACACGGCCGCAGCTCTCGCCGCGATTCACGACATGGTGCGCGAGGTCAATACGATCCTTGCAAACGACGGCCTGTCGGCTGAAGATCAAACCGCCGTTCTCGACGCTATCGCCAAGTTCGACTTCGTCCTCGGCATCTTCCGTTCCGAAGAAAACGAAATCCTCGACGCCGACATAGAGGCACTCATCGGCGAACGCCAAACCGCACGCCACAACCGCGACTTCGCCCGGTCCGACGAGATTCGTGACCGGCTTGCCGCAAAAGGCATAATTCTCGAAGACACAAAAGAAGGTGTGCGGTGGAAG
>Ga0209798_10000040_pt1 | contig 73472 bp, 65 predicted proteins | sample DOMMetBare3Fresh_FD_187475 | JGI IMG/M metagenome (GOLD analysis project Ga0209798, IMG submission 187475) | Wetland sediment microbial communities from St. Louis River estuary, USA, under dissolved organic matter induced mercury methylation -... | ecosystem: Environmental > Aquatic >...
GTCAAAAGAAAGAGCCGAAACCGTGAAGAATTATCTTATCGGAAAAGGTGTTGACTTATCAAGATTGACGTCGGAAGGTTATGGGCCTACCAAACCTCTGAATCAGGGCAAAACAGAACAGGAAAGAGCTCTCAACCGAAGGGTTGAACTAAAATTGAGAAATAATTAAACCAGTAAAAAACCTCCCGATGCAACCGGGAGGTTTTCTATTGGCTCTCTTATTGTCATAAAAACCTCATCTCCTTGTAAGTGTTTACTAAAATTTTATGGATGGTGCCAGATATTATTTACCTTTTTTAATATTTGTATTTAAAATCAAACAAAAATGAATAGAATCTTAAAGGGCTTTTTGATCTTGATGGCTCTGGCTTTGATGAATACAGCCACATTTGCTCAAACGAGTATAAAAGAACCCCTGCCTAACGGATGGCACTTGATGGATCTGAAAGAAACCGGAACTTATGGTATCAGTCTTGATAAAGCTTACAAACTTGTAAAGGGAAAGAAAAGTAAAACTGTTCTGGTTGCGGTCATCGATTCTGGTGTTGATACTTTGCACGAAGACCTGAAAGAAGTTTTGTGGCATAATCCCAAAGAGATCCCGGGTAATGGAGTTGATGATGATAAAAATGGTTATGTAGATGATATCTATGGATGGAATTTTATTGGCAATAAAGATGGTAAAAATGTAACTGTTGATTCTTATGAAAGAGACAGGGTATATCATCAATACAAAGACAAATACGAAGGAAAAGAGATCGATCCTGCATCATTATCAAAAGAAGAAGCCGGGATTTATGAAATGTGGCTTAAAACAAAAGAAGAGATAGATGAAAGCTCAGATGGTCCGCCGATTGATATCAACAGGTTGAAAGCTGGCTATAAAAATCTTTCCATGTTTGATAGCCTTTTGCAGGTAGCTATGGGCAAAAAAGAATTTACTGGTAAAGAATTAGAGAAAGCTGACTTTAAAGATTTTCAAACTAAAAATGCTAAGACTGCTCTGTATGGTTTTATGTCAGATAATAATCTTCTTGATATAACTAATAAAGAGATATTGGATGAGTTTAAAGGGTATATAGACCAGGAACAGCGTAAAGCTGACGCAAAAGCATTTCCTCCAAAAAATTACCGTGGTGATGTTGTAAAAGACAATTACAATGATTTTAGTGATAAGTATTATGGAAACGGGAATGTTTTTGTTGACGAAAAAGGAGCTCATCATGGAACACATGTATCAGGGATCATTGGTGCAAAACGAAATAACAAAATCGGAGTTGACGGTGTTGCCGACAATGTAAAAATTATGATGATACGTGCCGTGCCTGACGGTGATGAGCATGATAAAGATATTGCATTGGCAATTCGTTATGCAGTTGATAACGGTGCACAGGTAATCAATATGAGCTTTGGTAAAAGTTTTTCTCCTGAGAAAAAATGGGTGGATGAAGCTGTGGAATATGCTAAGTCAAAAGATGTATTGCTTGTTCATGCAGCAGGTAATGATCATAAGAATATTGATACTGCCTGGAATTTCCCTAGTCCTGTTTACAAAGAAAACGGTAAAAGAGCAACTAATTGGATCACTGTTGGAGCCAGTGGTGATCTGTCAATTGATCAAATTTCACCTGTTGATGGATCAAAATATTATTCACTAACTGCTGGCTTTTCAAATTATGGTAAACATCAGGTTGATGTATTTGCTCCGGGTATGAAAATTTATTCTACTGTTCCGGGTGGAAATACATATGGAAATGCACAAGGAACAAGTATGGCAGCACCTGTTGTAGCTGGTCTTGCAGCGCTAATCCTTGAATATTATCCGAATCTTAGTGCGGCTCAAGTAAAATATGTAATTGAAAATTCTACTGTAGCTCCAACTTATGATGTAAACGTTCCGGCATCAGATAAAAAAGTAAAGCTTTCTGAGATCTCAAAAAGCGGCGGTGTGGTAAATGCTTACGAGGCGCTTAAGCTTGCTGCAACTTTGAAAGGTGAAAGAGCAACTGGTAAACAGTTGAAGGCATTCTAAGTTTTAGAATAAATGATTTGAAAAACCTTTGCTGAATGGCGGAGGTTTTTTTATTTTAATAACTCATCCCTCTTTAACTTTAAACACTTAAACCTTTTGAACCTTTAAACGATTCCCTTATGCCTCGTCCCGATCTATCCCGTGTTCCTGAATTTTATCATGGCTACATAAATAAAGTAAAAGAAAATGATCTGATGCCGGCTTTGCGAAGCAGTACTTCCCAAATATTTGATCTTTTAAAATCTATCCCTGAAGAAAAGCATGATTATCGATATGCCGAAGGTAAATGGACAGTAAAAGAAGTTGTGCAACACATGCTTGATAGTGAAAGAGTTTTTACCTACCGTGCACTTCGCTTTGCAAGAAAAGATGATACTCCCCTCCCCGGCTTTGATGAAAATCTATTTGCTCAGACAGCAAAAGCAGATAAAAGAAATTGGGACGATATGGTGGAAGAATTTACAGCTTTGCGCAAAGCATCTGAAATTATGTTTGCTTCATTTGATAATGAACAATTGGAGCAAGGAGGAGTAGCCAGTGAAAATTCAATTTATGTTTTAGGGATAGGTTATATAGTTGCAGGGCATGTTAATCATCATTGCCAGATCATAAGAGAAAGATATCTGTAAATAAAATCAGTAGCCATTTATTACAACTTTTTTCACCACATAGAGCACAATAGTAAATCACACATAGAGAGTCTATGTGAAACTATGTTCCTATGTTTCTATGTGGTGAATTATTTTGTTAAAAGAAAAATCCTCTGGCCTTAGGCGAGAGGATTCTCTAATGCATTTGCTTATTATTTAAAACGGCTTTTTCACTTCATCAGTCTTTTTATTCTGTACCAGGTTTTTCTGAACCACCATATCAGCAGTTACTCTCGCAGCCTGGTCTATGTAAATATCTTTACGAAGGTTTTTTATCCACTGATCAAAACGATCTTGTTTGCCTTTATCATAGCTAAACCTGTTTGCATCCTGCGGAAGTGAGATCACATCCATCTCAGTTTCTAATTTCTTCAAAGCTTCAATTTGTTTAACTGTTGCTCTTATTGCTTTTTGTTCTTTCTGGTACTTTTCAAAGTTCAAAGAATATTCCCTGTCATTTTGTTTAGCCAGCCAATCTGTATTCTCTTTTATCATCCTAAAAGCTGTGTTTGATTGCAGTCTTGCTTCACTTAATTTCTGAATAGTTGATAATTCATAGCCTGAACTCCAGTTGTTGATGGTTGCTTTTTTAATTTCATCCCATGGCAATGCATCCGGGTCATCTTTTTCGCGGAATTTTAAATACTCAAAATTATCTGGCAGCACGATATCGGAGACAACACCTTTCAATTGGGTTGATCCGCCATTTACTCTATAGAATTTTTGAAGCGTTAATTTAACCGTTCCAAGATCTGAATTTGAATTCAAATAACCAGATTCAGGATCAAGACCAAGATTACGCTGTACAGTTCCTTTGCCATAAGTTGAAGTGCTTCCTATTACTACACCGCGGCCATAATCTTGAATCGCAGCAGCAAATATCTCTGAAGCCGAAGCACTGAACTCATTTACCATTACAGTAAGCGGTCCATCATATAATACTTCACGATTTTTATCTTCAAGAATATTTGGTTTGCCATCACGATCTTTAACCTGCACAACCGGACCTTTATCGATGAATAGTCCGACCATTTGAACTACATCATAAAGTGAACCACCGCCATTATTACGAAGATCCATAACTATGCCATCAACTTTATCTTCTTTCAGCTTAATAATTTCTTTTGCAACATCAATATAACAACGGGCACCATTTGGCCTGTCAAAGTCTGCATAAAACTCAGGTAAATAGATATAGCCAAGTCTTGAACTGCCATTATTGATAATAGCGCTGCGTGCAAATGATTCGTCCTGCACAATTTCATCACGAACCAATGTGATAAGCTTTACAGAGCCATCTTGCTTTTTCAGTGTTAGCTTTACTTCAGTCCCTTTTTTACCGCGAATAAGTTTTACGGCATCTTCAACTACAAAGCCTGTAAGCTCTGTGGGTTCTTCTTTGCCTTGCCCTACTTTTAATATTACGTCACCCACTTGTACTTCACCGCTCTTCCATGCGGGGCTGCCCGCCACCAATGTATTTATCTTGATATTGCCTTCATCATATACAAGTGATGCGCCAATACCAAAAAAGCGGCCACTCATTTGTTCATCAAAATATCTTTTATCTACCGGAGGAAAAAACTCTGTATGCGGATCCATTGCATTAGTGATAAGGCTAACAAACAAATTGAATTTATCATCTTCTGAAAATTTGAAACGGTATCTTTCAAAAGTTCTATCCATCACTTTGGTTACTTTTTCTCTCGCTTCTATTTCAAGTTCTTCATTTGGTTTTGTTTTAAAATCAGCTCTGTCTTTATTTTTATCTCTTGTTTCAATCAGGTCAACGTACCTGTCGAGCGACTGATACTTTAGCCATTTTCTCCAGTTTTCTTTTCTTTCGGCATCTGTTTTAGAAAATTTTACTTTGTCAGGGTCGCCTGCAAAATTTTCATCAACAGTATAATTAAATGGCTTGCTTAAAATGTCTTTTGAAATCAAGGCTGCTTCTTCCATTCTTTTATTAAAGATCTGTCCCACTGCTTTGAAAAATTCAACATCAGCGCCTTTCATTTCATCGTCGATCTTAAATTCAAATTTTTTAAGTGACTCAATATCCTCTTTCAGGAAAATATTTTTATTAGGATCGAGCACTTCAAAATACTTGTAAAAAATCTTTTTAGAAAAACTATCATCAATAAGCTTCGGGCTGTAATGCTCTTCATTCAGCATTGCAGTAACATTATGGAGTATTTTTTCATATTTACCAGGCGGGTCAATTTCTTTTTTCACAGAGCCGGCAAAAAACACACCTGCAACAAGTAGCAGAATAACCAAAATGGGTAATCTTTTAAGGTTTGTCATATAATTTATAAGCTTTATCATTCTTCGTAAAAATAACGCAAAAACATGGGTTTTCTTGCATCTAACCCCTTTTAACAGAGCTTTTTGATGAATGGTTGACAAAATGTGAGCCGGATAATTTTTAATTTGACGGATGTCAATTGAGCGGCAAAGTTTATTGTACAAGTACGGATGTTTTTTAAAATAAAAAAGACTCTGAAAATTCAGAGTCTTTTACCGGGTAACCAATGGGGTTCGAACCCACGACCCTCAGAACCACAATCTGATGCTCTAACCAGCTGAGCTATGGCTACCATTTTTAAGCGACTGCAAAAATAATTAATTAGAGAGTCTATGCAAAATGAGATTTTGAACCGAATCCATGTTTCTATTTCTTTGTCTAAACTTATTGATGAATTATTCGCTGCTTCTTCAATTTATTCTTATCCCTGTTATCTCGGCTTTCATTGGTTGGTTCACAAACTGGATCGCAATTAAAATGCTTTTTCATCCCAAAGAACCCAAAAGAATACTGGGAATTACTTTCCATGGAATTTTTCCCAAGAGACAAAAAATATTTGCTGAGAAACTGGGAAAAATGATTAGTGCTGAATTTCTTTCTTTCGAAGACATAGAACAGAAAATAGCCGACCCTCAAAATCTTCAAAAACTAATGCCCATGATCGAAGGGCATGTTGATAACTTCTTGCGGAATAAGCTCAGCGATGAAATGCCTTTTTTAAGTTTATTCATTGGCGATAAAACTATAAAGTCTTTGAAAAAGGTTTTTATGCAGGAGCTTGAAACACTTTTTCCCATATTAATGAAAAGCTATGCAAGCCAATTGCAGGCAGAACTTGATCTTGAAAAAATTGTTACTGAAAAGGTTTCGGCATTTTCAAGTGATAAACTCGAAGACATCCTTTACCAGATTATGAGTAAAGAATTCAGGTTTGTTGAAATTCTCGGCGGTGTTATCGGTTTTATAATTGGCATCCTCCAGGTATTGCTTACTTACTTTCTCTCTAAATGATGATTATTTAATTTATAATCTGTGAACTTTCCCCACTCATGATTGTCTTTAACCTTTTGTCACTTAAACATGACATTTAGAGAAGGTTAATTGACCTTTGCACGTCTAATTCCAAAACTCGCAAAATGAATAAGTTAGTTCTCGTTTTTTTATTAAACCTTACCAGCTTTTGCTTATTTGCCCAAAACCCAATGATGCAAAGACCGGGTGGCGCAGGAAATGGTCAGCAAATGAATGGTCGTATGTATGGGAAAGTCGTAGAAACTCAATCAGGCAAACCGGTTGATGCTGCTTCAGTACAATTAGTTCAAAACCGCTTTGATAGTGTAACTAAAAAAAGAAAAGATGTTGTAATTGCCGGTATGCTTACAAAGGCAAACGGAGAATTTAGTTTGGAAAATGTTCCTCTTTTTGGTCAGTCAAAATTAAAAGTAACTGCAATTGGTTTTAAAGCTATAGAGAATACTGTAGGTTTCGAAATAAAAATGCAACCCGGCGCTGACATGAGTGCCATGCTAAATGCTATTGATAAAGATCTTGGAAATATAAAAATGGAAATTGATGCACAAGTGCTCAGTAATGTTACCGTCACTTCATCAAAACCACTTTTTCAATTAGGTATTGACAGAAAAGTTTATAACGTAGAAAAAGATGTGGTGTCTGCCGGCGGTACAGCGGTTGATGTTATGAAAAATGTTCCTTCTCTTTCAGTTGATCTTGATGGAAACGTTACGCTTCGCAATAATGCACCACAAATATTTGTAGATGGCCGCCCTACTACAATGCAGCTTGATCAAATTCCGGCTGATGCAATTGAATCGGTTGAGATCATAACGAATCCTTCTGCTAAATATGATGCATCTGGCGGAACATCAGGTATTTTAAATATTGTTTTGAAGAAGAATAAAAAGGTTGGATACAATGGAAGTATCCGTACAAATATTGATTCAAGAGGAAGAGTTGGTGGTGGCGGTGACTTTAATCTTCGTCAAAACAAAATAAACATTTTTGGCGCCGCTAATTACAACCAGCGTAAATCTATTAGTACTGGTTTTACTGAACGTTACAATATTCTTGATCAGCCAAACACATTGCTTCACCAGGATGACAGAAATGTGAGCCAGGGCAATTTCAGATTTTTCAGAGCCGGTCTTGATTATTTTATCAGCAACAGGAATACGCTTTCAGTTAGCGGAAGCATGGGTGGCGGTAAATTCCGTCCGGAAAATATCAGTGAATTGCTTGTCGATTCTCTTTATTCAGTTAAGAAAACTTCTTACACTGAAAGATTAACTAACTCAACGGGTAATTTCAAATTCAGAGGCGCACAATTGAGTTTCAAACATAATTTCCCTAAAGCCGGCAGAGACTGGACAGCTGATGTTACATTTAATAAAAGAACCAATGTTAATAGCAGCAGAATTGGAACTGATTATTATAATTATCCTTCAAACACTATTTATGATCAGTTTCTTCAACAACAAAATAATACCGGCAGCGGGCAAAGTCTTGTTTTACAAACTGATTTTACAAACCCAATTTCAGAAAAATCAAAAATTGAAATGGGCCTGAGGGCTGCGTTTAACAACTCAACCAGCACAAGTGCATTTTATATTGTTAATCCAAATACAGGTCAATTAACACTTCAACCGGCATCGCAGGTTGATTATGAAAGCGAGGATCATGTATTGGCAGCATATACAAGTTTTTCAAACCAGGTAAAGAATTTTGGATACCAACTTGGTTTAAGGGTTGAAAGTTCAGGTTATGATGGAAAGCTTTTTAAAACAAATGAGGCATTCAGCAACGATTTCCCTTTAAGCTTTTTTCCCAGCGTTTTTCTTAGCCAAAAAATGAAGAAAGACCAGGAATTCCAATTGAATTATACAAGGAGAATTAATCGTCCTAACTTTTTCCAGTTAACACCATTTGCTGATTCATCTGACTTTTTAAATATAAGAAAAGGCAACCCTGACCTGAGACCAGAGTTTACAAACTCGATCGAAGTGTCATATCAGAAGATATTTAAGAACAAAGATAATTTTCTTGCTACCCTTTATTATAAAAACACAAACGACCAGATAACAAGTTTCCAGGAAAAATTTACAAGCCCTGTTAATGGCAAAGAGTATGTGATCAATACTTATATCAATGCCAATTCGGCGTATGTAACTGGTCTGGAGCTTATAATGAAAAACAAGATCACCAAATGGTGGGATCTTACATCGAATCTGAATCTTTATACTTCAAAAATCGAATTAGAGGATCCAACACAACCGAAGCAGGATATGTTTGCCAGCTGGTTTGGTAAATTGAACAATACGTTTAAACTACCAAAGAATTTTTCAATTCAGCTTTCTGGTGAATACAATTCTAAAACAGTTCTTCCTCCCGGCGGCAGCGGCAGCAGAGGTGGCGGTTTTGGTGGAATGGGTATGATGTTTGGTCCATCTTCATCTGCACAGGGATACAATCGTTCTAGTTATTCTGTTGACATGGGTGTAAGATTCGAATTCCTGAAAAACAGGGCGGCTTCCGTTTCACTTAACATGAACGATATTTTCAGAACACGTCGTTCTTATGTTCACATGGAGTCTCCATATTTTGTACAGGATGTATTCCGCCGTCGTGATCCGCAAATTATGCGTTTAAATTTCAACTGGAGATTTGGTAAGTTCGATCCGAATCTTTTTAAACGTAAAAATCTGAAAGGTGAAAGAGAAGGAATGAACACAGGCGACATGATGCAGTAAACAAATTTTCATATTGAAAGCCCCGTTTCGGCAAATGCGAGACGGGGCTTTTCATTTATATTTGATGAAAGTGAAAAGAATAATTTTTACCGTTACAAACGATCTTACTTATGATCAGCGGATGCAGCGCATTTGCGGCTCGCTTGCCGATGCTGGCTATGATGTGTTGCTTGTTGGCAGAAAACTGAAAGCTTCTCTCCCACTTCCGGATAAGAATTACAAGCAACACAGGTTAAATTGCTGGTTTGTAAAAGGAAAACTTTTTTATGCTGAATTCAACATCCGGCTTTTTCTTTATTTGTTATTTAAAAGAATGGATTGTATTTGCGCTATCGATCTCGACACGATTCTTCCCTGCTATTATATTTCTAAGATAAAAGCTGTGAAGAGAGTTTATGATGCACATGAATATTTTTCACAGTTAGATGAAGTTATAAGCCGGTCTTCGATCTATCGGTTTTGGTATCGGATAGAAAGGAAAATGATACCGGAATTTAAAAATGGATATACCGTTTGTGATAGTCTTGCTGATGAGTTCAAAAAGAACTATGGAGCAAATTATACGGTGATCAGAAATGTGCCCTTGCTTAAGGATTCAAATGACGAAGCAAAATCTCAGGGCAATATACTTTACCAGGGAGCCGTAAACAAAGGTCGCGGACTTGATAAATTAGCTCTTGCCATGAAAAATGTTAATGCACAGCTTTGGATTTGCGGCCACGGGAATTTTATGGAAGAAATGAGATCGGTAGTTCAAACAAATGATCTTTCACGTAGAATAGTTTTTTATGGAATGCTTGAGCCGGGAGCTTTAAAAATGAAAACTGCAGCATCATATATTGCGATCAATCCTTTTGAGAAAACCGGTTTAAATCAATATATGTCGCTTTCAAACAAATTCTTTGACTACATTCATGCAGGTATTCCGCAGGTAACAATGAATTATCCCGAATATAAAAAAATAAATGATCAGTATAATGTTGGAGTATTGATAGATGATCTGGATACGGTAACTATCTCAAATGCAATTAACAGGCTATTAAACGATAAAGAACTTTATTCTGAGCTTAAAAAGAATTGTTTGACAGCAAAAAAGGAATTGAACTGGCAAAAAGAAAAAGACAAGCTGTTGGGCTTTTACAAGGAATTATTCAATGAGTAACGACAGAACACTACATATTATTTGTCATGATGTGCCCTGGCCCGTTGATTACGGCGGTGTTGTTGACCTTTTTTATAAAATCAAATCGCTGCATGAGGAAGGTATTAAAATTAAACTTCATTGTTTTGATTATGGAAGAGGCCAGCAAACTGAATTGAATAAGTATTGTGAAGAAGTAAATTATTATGAAAGACAAACTGGTTGGAGATCGGTATCCGTCACCATGCCTTATATTGTAAAATCACGGGCAAATCCCCGCTTGCTCGAAAATCTTTTGAAAGATGATCATCCCGTATTGATGGAAGGGATTCATTGTACGGCTTTTCTGAGACCCTTGCTCGAGACAGACAGGAAAGTTTTTTTGCGACTGCATAATGTTGAATGTCTTTATTACAGCCGTTTATTTCAAACTGAAAAAAATCTTTTCAAGAAACTCTATTTTCTGAATGAAAGCTTGTTTTTAAAGCAATATGAAAGAAAATTACCGGGAGAATTACCCGTTATAGCTGTATCTCCAAACGACGCAATTTTTTACCAAGAAGAATTCGATAAAAAGCTGACAACCTATTTGCCTGTATTTATTCCTTATGAAAATATAAACTGCCTTGAAGGAATCGGGAACTATTGTCTTTATCATGGAAATTTATCAGTAGCAGAAAATGAAAAAGCCGCAATCTGGTTACTTGATAAAGTTTTTTCTCTTGTTAAAATGCCTTTTATCATTGCTGGAAAAAATCCATCAGGAAAACTCTTAAGAAAAGTTCAAAAAAATAAGAATGTTTGTATAGTCAGCAATCCATCAAATGAAGAGTTAAATGATCTTATCTCAAAAGCCCAGATACATATTCTCCCATCGTTTAATAATACAGGTATTAAACTAAAATTAATAAATGCTCTTTATAATGGCCGTCATTGCGTAGTAAACAACGATGCTGTTGAAAATTCAGGATTGGAAGCAGCTTGTCATATAGGAACTACCAGCAATGCGTTGGCATCTATAATTACGCAGTTGCAGCATCATCCATTTAGTGAAGAGGAAATTAATCTCAGGAAAAAATTACTTGGGCAAATTTTCAATAACAAGGAAAATGCCCGTCAACTTATTCAATTGATATGGTAGCATTGTCGATCACTCTTCCTCTTTCCGTTCTTATCATTCTCGCAGGAAACTTTTGTACCACAATATAATCGTGTGTTGCCATTACGATAGTAGTACCAATATCTTTTGCAATGTGAAATAAGAGGTTCATGATCTCATCAGATGTTTCAGGATCAAGATTACCCGTAGGCTCATCCGCCAAAATTACTTTAGGAGAATTTAGTAAAGCTCTTGCTACATCTACCCTTTGTTGCTCGCCGCCACTTAATTCAAATGGCATCTTAAATCCTTTTGCCCTTAATCCAACTTTATCTAAAACATCAGAAATTTTTTCATCCATCAATTTTTTATCTGTCCAGCCAGTGGCAGTAAGTACAAAACGAAGATTTTCATTTACGTTCCTGTCAGTCAGCAATTGAAAATCCTGGAACACCACACCAAGTGTACGGCGCAGGTAAGGAACTTTTTTCCAGTCAAGGCTTCTCAGGTCAAATCCATTCACTGTGCCCTCTCCTTCGGTCAGCTGCAATTCACCATAAAGGGTTTTTAATAAACTTGATTTGCCAGTGCCGGTTTTTCCAACAAGGTAAACGAATTCGCCTTTTTTTACAGACAAGTTCACATCTTGTAAAACAGGGCTTCCACTCTGGTAAATATTTACATTCTTTAACTCTATAATATTATCGGCCATCTCAATGGGTTTGCTGCAAAATAAGTGAAACGAATCAATTTTATGAGAAAACAATTTCGTTTTTATGGTTTTTTATCACGAGTTCTTTTTTTTCACCTTCTTTTACTCTTCCAATAACCTGTGCATCTACTCCAAATTTTTTCGAAATATTTATGATCGATTCAGCATCTTTTTCATTTGTATAGATCTCTAATCTTGTTCCCATATTAAATACCTGGAACATCTCTCTATCATCTGATTTGCTTGCCTCCTGGATCATTCTAAATATCACCGGCGGTTCGAATAAATTATCTTTTACTATCCGAACATTATCGGGTATATATTTTAAACATTTTGTTTGCCCACCGCCGCTGCAATGGATCAATCCGTTAATTTTTTCAAAGTGATCTTCTAACAACTCTTTTACAATAGGGGCAAAAGTTCTTGTTGGGCTTAAAAGCAATTTTCCAACAGAAATTGAATATTCATTACCAAGCATTGAGAATTGAACATTTTCTTCCAACTTATGTGGACCAATATACACTACAGTTTCATCCAACGAGGTATCATACGATTCATGGAATCTTGCTCCGTAAGTTTTATGCAGCATATCATGTCTGGCACTCGTAAGCCCATTGCTTGCAATACCGCTGTTATATTTTTCTTCATAAGATGCTTTGCCGAAACCTGCCAGGCCAACAATTACATTCCCCGGTTTTATATTTTCATTTGTAATAAGCTTTGCTTTAGGCCACCTTGATGTCATTGTTCCATTTACAGCAATTGTTCTAACTACATCGCCTACATCTGCTGTTTCGCCTCCCATGTAGGTTATATTAACACCAAATGCTCTCATTGTATCAAAAAACTCCTGGGTGCCAGTTATTATGGCTTCAAGAACTTCGGCGGGGATCACATTTTTGTTTCTGTCAATTGTAGAAGAAAAAAGTAAATTATCATGAATACCAACACAAAGAAGATCATCAAGATTCATTACAATTGCATCCTGCGCTATTCCTTTCCAAACTGAAACATCTCCGGTTTCTTTCCAATATAAATAAGCAAGTATTGATTTTGTGCCGGCGCCATCTGCATGCATTACGTTCACCCAATCATCATCACCGCATAAAATATCCGGATAAATTTTACAAAACGCTTTTGGGTAAAGCCCTTTATCAAGGCTTTTGGTAGCGGCATGAACTTCTTCTTTCTGGGCTGAAACTCCTCTTTTTGAATATAGACTCATGAATAATGTTGAGCCGCAAAAATACTTGAACAAAGAGTATTCCTGCCCGACAATTTTTTATAAATATTTTGTGGTCAGGTGGGGCTAATTGCGCATTGAACACTTATTTTGCATCTATGCAGGTACACAGGGATATTGATAGTTTGCCTTTTTTTCGGAATGCAGTAATTACGATCGGAACATTTGACGGGGTTCATGCGGGTCACAGGCAGATCATAAATAAGTTAAAAACCGAAGCGCTGAAAATTAACGGGGAGACTGTTATTATCACATTTCATCCCCATCCGCGAAAAGTTATTTCTTCCGCCATACTTGGAGTACGATTGATAAATACATTGGAGGAGAAAATTGAAGTTCTTTCTGGTCTTGGCGTTGATCATCTTGTTATTGTCCCTTTTACTGATGCTTTTGCCAACCAGCCTGCGGAAGATTATGTAAGAAATTTTCTTTTTGAGAAATTTCACCCGGATACTATTATTATAGGGTATGATCATCGTTTTGGTCGTGAGCGGCTTGGTGATTATAAGCTGATGGAAAAAATGGCGTCGCAGTATGGGTTTACAATAAAAGAAATACCAAAACACATATTGGATGAGATCGCCATAAGCTCAACAAACATCCGCGAAGCTATTCTTCATAATGATATAGAAATGGCAAACAGGCTTCTTGGCTATACATTCTTTTTTGAAGGCGAAGTTGTTCATGGTAATAAACTTGGAAGGAAATTGGGATATCCCACCGCCAATTTAAAAATTCATGATGCCGAAAAGATAATACCGGGCGATGGAATATATGCTGTGTATGTAAAAATGAAAAAAGAAATAGAAACGGAAAAAGAAGAATTAACAGAACTTAACTCATTCACTTATGAAGATGTGCAATACAAAGGAATGATGAGTATTGGTTTCAGACCAACTGTTGATGGTAAAAAAAGAGTGATTGAAGTTAATGTGTTTGATTTTAATAAAGACATTTATGGGAAAACCATACGGGTTTATGCAAAAAAGTTTTTGCGTGCTGAAGTAAAATTCAATACTCTTGATGAGCTGGTAAAACAAATAGACCAGGATAAAATTGACAGCTTAGAAGTATTATAAAAAAAAGCCTCTTGTCGGAGGCTTTTATTTCAGAACTCGATTTCGTATTCAAACTTTGAAGCATCTTCAAAAAAATCATCAAGTGTTCCTTCAATCGTGATCGTTTTTCTATCATCAGAAAGTGTCACTCCTTTCCCTTGGGCTTTTTTAGCCGCTCTTGGTAAATGAATTATTGTTTTAAAATTAACCGGCATACCCATTTGGCTCATTTCCTGCAGTGATTTAAGCGATTTATCATCTTCAACGTTTGCTAATCTTTCGTTATTGACCTTTTTGGTCATTTTGTTTTTTTCATAAGTGTAATCGTAATAGTTACTAAGATCCGGGGTGCCGTCACGATCACCTGCGTCGCCCATGTCTTCATCATCTCCTTTTTTTTCATTCTCAGGCATTACTTTATTCATTATTCTTTCCATCACTTTGCCTTTTGTTTTTTTCAGAACATCATTTACGGCAATAATGTCTGAAGGCTCTGAGAATGGAACTGAAAATGCAACTAAAAATTTTTCTTCTTCATAGTCTATTTTGAGATGAGCAGTCCCTTTTTCCAGTAACTTTTTTTCACTGTCCGATAATTTACCTATGCTGTCCTTCATATCTTTAAAAAAGATCACCGTATCTATTTTTAATTTTTCTACTTCTTTCAGCTTTTCATCTCCGGCTCCCATCGTACTCATTAGCGAAAGCATTTTACTCATATCCAGACTGCTTACAACAACCCCGCTGCCATCCTCATTCAAAGTAGTTTCATCCGTTGTATCCAAACATCCAGATAAAATGAATAAAGCGATTATCCCGGTCAAACCAATTAGTTTTTTCATAATATATTTTTACAAAGGCAAAGAAACAGGTTTTAGCTTCCAGAAAAAGTTTTAAGCGGCAATTATTTTATAAACCATTTCTTTTAACAAAGAAGCATCTTCTGTACCGATATCAGATACACCGACAGATTTAAGATTATATTGATTTAACAGCAGGATAGCCTTTTCAACCTGGGGAAAACTGTAAACTGAAACTGCCTTTAAATAATCTTTTACAAAAAAAGGATTTACTCCTATTAATGCGGCCACAGTCTTTTCATCACGACTGTTTAAACCATATATCATATACAGCTTACTGAAAAAAGAGTATAGCGATGGAAATATCAGCTGTATTGGCGCCGCCTTAGGATTTGCTTCAAAATATTGAACGATACGAATACAATTTGAGAGATCTTTTGCTGCCAACGCATTTTGAAATTCAAAAACATTGAATTCCTTGCTTATACCAATAAATTCTTCGATGTCATCCTCATTGATTGTTTTTCTTTTACCGAGATTGACCAGTATTTTCTCTATCTCATTTTCAATTCTGTTCAGATCATTGCCTATATGATCTACCAATAGCATCAGCGCCTTACTGGAAATTTCATAGCCATGACTGTTTACTATTTCTTCTGTCCATTGCGGAAGCTGACTTTCATAAATTTTTTTAGTAGAAAGAAACACACCACGTTCCTTCAGAAGTTTTGCAAATTTTGTCCGGCCATCTACTTTTTTTTCTTTATAAGAAACAACAAGAATGGTTGAGTTAAGCGGGTTTTCAATATAAGACTCGAGCTTTTCTATGTCTTTCATTTGCTGCCCTTCTTTTAATAATACTACCTGTCGTTCGGAAAACATGGGGTATCGCCGGCATGCATTTATCAGGTCGGGCCATGCGGCATCTTTTCCGTAAAATACTGTGAGGTTAAACCCTGTTTCGCTTTCGGTAAGAATATTATGCTCGGCGTAATCCATCACCTTGTCAATAAAGTACTCTTCCTCCCCTTCAAGCCAGTATAGAGGTTTATAAACTTTTTTTTTCCACTCTTCTATTATCTTTTCATGCGACATAAGGCGCTAAATTACAGTGATTCATGAATAGAATTACTAATATTTGTTGACATCTTTGGGAACAACTTTATCCATTTTTGGCATGGTTTTTCTATAATGATGCGTGATGCACAAATTGAGATAGTGTTAATAAATAATCCAGCTTATTTTGATACGAATCCAATTATTTTGAAACTGTAAAATTCTAATAAAAATGACAAACACAAATTATCCATCAGCTACGCCTACGACAGAGCCGCAAAAAAGCAACAACTCAAAAAACATCCTGATTGGTTTGCTTGCGGTAGCCTTACTGGGCTCATGGGCTTATTTTCTTATGAAAATCAACAAATCCGACAAAGAAATTCTATCAAAAACCGAAGAAGGCGTTCATTACATGAGTCAGCGTGATTCTTTGGAGTCACTTTACAAGTTCACACTTGATAAATATGACTCAATTAATGTTGCTAACAATGATCTTGAAGGTAAATTAACCGGAAAACAAACTGAGATCACAAAATTAAAAGTAGAGATCGGCTCGATTCTTAAAAAGAAGAATGCTTCACAATCTGAATTAGCAAGAGCAAAAACTTTAATCGAAGAGCTTAATTCAAAAATCGTGAATTTAGAAGCTGATGTAGCAAGACTAACTGGTGAAAACCAGGTGTTAACCCAGGAAAAAGTGCAACTTACAACTGACAAGCAAACACTGGAAACCAATCTTGCAACTACACAATCAGAAAAACAGGTTCTTGAGCAAACCGTTGATGTTGCTTCTACTTTCAATGCAAACAACATCAAAATTACTCCCGTGAATGAAAAAAGCAGCGGTAAGGAAAAAGAAACAACTACAGCTAAAAAAGTTGACAAGCTTGTTGTGTCTTTTGATGTAAAAAATATGATCGCAAAAAGCGGCCCGGCTGATTTGTATGTTTTAGTAACAGCTCCTGACGGAAAAATTATTTCAACAGAAACAACTGGTGGAGGAACCTTTACAACAAGAGAAGAAGGTGATAAAACATTCACTTCAAAACTTACAATTAACTACGAGCAGGGAGTTCCTCAAAATATTCAGCTTCCTTTGATGCAGGAAAAATTCCAGACCGGTGATTACAAGATCCAGGTTTATCATAATGGATTTAAAATTGGCGAAGGAGTAAAGTCATTGAAAAAAGGCGGATTATTCAGCTAATTAGTATAAAAATTGTTGATCCAATATTCACTGTCCCCCGATTTAATCGGGGGACTTTTATTTTCACTTACACCGGTCATTTTTCCACATTAGCGTTTTAGCTGTTGCTTGCTTTCAATAATTAATTAGCTTGACCCCGAATGCGAGATAGTAAATCACTTCTTTTAGGGCTTTTGTCCGTAGGCCTGATTGTTACATGGATTTATCATATATATGATAAAAGCCGTTATTCAAATCTTACAAGAGAGGTTTTTGTAAAAGATTCGATCGCCGTTGCAGAAGCAGTTTCTGATTCTTTGAGAAAATATTATACCCACAGTCTTGAGCAGCTTGGTATTGAAAAGCTGCAAATAGACTCTTCCAATAATTTATTAAAAGGAGAATTGGGGCAGCGGATCAATGAGATCAATAAACTCAGGACTGAGGTGGCAGGGATCTTAAAAAGAAAGAATCTGACCCAGGCCGACCTTTCTGAAGCCAAAACAAAAATTGATGACCTGCAACAAAGAATAGATGGTCTGAAAACAGAGAACACATCGCTTGCCGATGAAAGAACAAAACTGAATGGCATCCTTTCGCAATTAAATGGTGAAATGAATTCGCTGCAACAAAGCATGCAAAAAGTTAGTGCGGAAAATAAAGAACTTACTCAAAAAATAAATGACGCTTCAATTTTTATTGCTTCGGAAATAAAATTTGCTGCTTATGATGTGAAACCGGATGAAAAGGAAGCAGAAACAACACAACAAAAGAAAGCGAATAAGTTTGTTACTTCTTTTATTGTGCAAAATAATATTGTGAATTTTGAATCTGCCGAGGTTGTTGTAGTAGTTTCTGATCCTTCCGGTAAATCGCTTAACACAGAGGTTTGGGATGCGGGCAGCTTTGAAACAAAATCTGAAGGAAGAAAAGTTTATACCCGCAAAGTAAGATTTGAATATAATAAAGGCGAACCAAAAAAATTGATTTTTTCACTTGAGCCTGACTATTTTGAAAAAGGAACTTATAAACTAAGTCTCTATCACAATGGAGTTCGCATTGGTGAATCAAGCTGGAAGCTTAGTTAGTTGCTGTTATTGTTAATAAAAAAGTCTCACCTGAGTGAGACTTTTTTATTTATGATCATCTCTCTTTTTTAGAAAATATTATAGCCGTAGCTAACATAATAAAGACCGCCAACATATGGGCTTCCGTAGCCTGTTCTTGCATAGTGATTAAGAATATTGCTGCCACCAATTCTGAATATGCTCTTTGTTTTAGGCACCCTGTAGCTCACTTGTGCATCAACCCACCAAAATGCCGGTAATTGTCCGGCTACAAAAGTTCCTTCATAATTATTAAAGTTCTGCCATTTAGCAATTACATTAAAGCCAATGCCCTTGTAAACATTATCATTACGAAGGCTAAGGTTTGCACGAAGATCAGGAGCATTGAAATAAGTAATAAAACCGGCAGGAACATCTTTTAATTTATCAGAAAATACATTTCCGCCTAAAATATAGCCACGGTTAAGTTGATACTCTATACTTAATCCCCAGCCTGATGCTTTAACAATATCAGTACTATTTTGTGTATAAGAGTAATTGATAGATGCAAGTGGATTAAGCGCATCAATTGGAGATGCTGCTTTTACTACTGCTACACTTGAAAAGAAATTTTTGTACCGGCTGAAATAAGCATATGCATCAATAAATAATTTCTTTCCTAAAAGACCTTTGTAACCAATCTCATAAGATGAAACACTTTCCGGGTTTACTTGAGTAAAAGTTGAAGCTTTAAGCAGACTTGGATTAAATGATTGCCTTGCTGCGTTTACCGATTCTGCGGTGTACGTTCCGGTATTTAAACCATAACGGGTAATAAATTCAGGTAAAGCACCAATAAGAATTACAGAGCCGGTATTCAGATCGATGTATTGATTCTGATTGGTTGGGAAACGATAAGCGGTCTGAAAAGACAAACGAATATTGTTATCTTTTGCAACTCTCATTACTGCAGTAACTCTAGGTGTCCAACGGCCATCGAAATTTGTTTGAACATCATAACGTATAGCACCGGTAAGAGTTAAAAAATCATCAAACATTTTCTTCCTCAACTGTAGATAGCCTCCCGTTTCATTGATGGTTATTGCACCGGCTGTATCTGCAAAAATGGTTCCCTGCGAATTAAGGACCCATTGTTTCCATTGCAACCCACCAATAACTTCCAGCTTCTCAGAAAAACCAAACGCATCAGAAATATTAACTTGTCCATCAGCTGACCACAAATCAGATCTGTCAAGGAATTTAGCGCCGCCTTGTCCAATTGCTGTGGTTTTTATTTTCTTCTTTGAAGCTTCGAATGCTACAGAGCCAGGAAGAGGCATGCCTGTATTTACAGCATTTCTTGCAAATGCATGTGCATTAAGATCACTTGGTGTTTGCCCGGAGTTATAAATGTTATTTTTATAGCCAACATAATTGAACACATAGGTAGGATACCATGTTGTACTTGGTGAAAATGCTTCCTGCATCAAACGTCCAAGTGCAGTAGCCTGGTAAGCACCACCAGCATTTTCCTGCGTTGTATATCCGCGAACATACCAGTTTTTATGACGCACCTCAAGTTTATGCTGAGCTACGATAAAATTGCTTAAGGAGTAACGATCAGCACCAGTATAAACTGAAGTGCCTGTTCCCCAATAGGTATTCCATGATGCTTCAATGCCTGGTGTAATTTTGTAATGCAAACCAGCAGTGAATTTAAAATTCAATGAACCGTAATCTACAAGGTCTCTTTCATTATAACCGCTCCTTGATACGTTGGCTGTTTGTGGTATCCAACCATTGCGTAAGCCCCAATAAAGAGGATCAAATTGATTTAACGTAGGTAGTAGTGATGCTGGATACGCTGCATAAACTGCATTTCTTAATGCCTGCGATGCACCATTTGGAATTTGAGCATTCAGATTTGTAACAATATTTGGTATCAAACCACCCGATGCCGCTGCAATACCAGTTATAAACTGTTGTTGAATTGCATTACCAACAAGAAATATATTGGCACTTGTTTCATCACCGTATGTATTCACACCATCATAATTTGGGTCAGTAGTGCGGTTTCCGGGAATTACTTTGCTTAGCACACTTGTTCTTTGCACATTATCATAGTCATTCGCCTGCCAATCTTCTGCTTTTAATAATTGCCATGTTAATTTGAACGCAAGTTTATTTTTCCATGCTTTTGCCCAGCGCATCGTCCAGTCATAATAAGGAGAAGCTTGTCTTTGTTTGCCATCCACATGCATTATGCCCTGCTTAATATTAAAACTAAATCCCTGGTATTTAAATGGATTTTTGCTGGTGATAAGCAAAGTACCATTCATGCCACCAGAGCCATACAGCGCTGAAGAGGCGCCAGCTAATAACTCCATGTTATCAACATCAAGCTCTGTCAGGCCAACAATATTCCCCACGGAAAAATTTAAACCAGGAGCCTGGTTATCCATTCCATCTATCAATTGATTAAATCTTGTATTACCACTGCTGACAAAGCCACGGGTAGTAACTGTTCTGAAAGTTAAACTTGCAGTATGTACATCCACGCCTTTCAGGTTTGTCAAAGCTTCATAATAGTTGGGAACAGCAGCATTGCGAAGAGCCGAAGAGCTCAATCTTTCTACTGTTACCGGTGCATCGAGTATTCGTTGCGACATACGGGCAGCAGCTACAACAACCTCCTGCCCTATTGTTACTTTATTAGCAAGCTCTACTTCTATAGTTGCAGAGGAACTGCTTATCTCCAATTCTTTTCCCTCAAACTCTGAATGACTAAAAACCAGCGTTATTGGAAATTTTGCCGGTACGGAAATTGAAAAATTTCCTTTGTCATCAGTATATGTTCCTAATGAAGTTCCTTTAATAATAACTGATACTGCAGGAATACCTTCTTTGGTGGAATTGCGGATGGTACCGCCGATCGTTACGGTTTGTGCCAAAGCCTGTAAAGAAAAAAAAGCGGTGATCAGGCAAGCAGCCGTAAAGCGCAGGCTTTTACTCATATTAGGTAATTTTGGTTTTAAAATGTGATGGAAAAGTAAGAATTGTAATTTGGATGTAAAAATCTAATTTTTAACCAGTAAGCTACTCAGGCGAATGGTCATTATTTCTAAATTGTAATTCACATACAGGGATAATTTGTTGAAATCTTAGCCAGCATGTTATTGGGCAATTTTTCTCACAAGTTTACTTTCGGGCATGGCTAATTTTACTTTACCGGGTCAAACTACTTTTTACAAGGGAAAAGTTCGTGATGTTTATTTTATTGGCGATGAATGGTTGGTTATGATCGCTTCTGACCGCATTTCTGCATTTGATGTTATACTACCCCGCCCTATTCCTTTCAAAGGCCAGGTGCTTAACCAGATCGCTGAGTACATGCTTACTGAAACAAAAGATATTTGTAAAAACTGGTTGGTTGATGTGCCTGCTCCAAATGTTTCTATCGGGAAAAAATGTCAGCCTTTCAAAATTGAAATGGTTGTTCGCGGAAATCTTGTTGGTCATGCATGGCGAACATACCATTCAGGTAAAAGGATTTTATGCGGCGCTAAAATGCCTGATGGCCTGAAAGAAAATGATCATTTTCCTGAACCGATCATTACCCCTTCCACAAAAGCTGATGCAGGGCACGATGAAGATATTTCTCCTGATGAAATAATTGAAAAAGGATTGGCAACACTTGAGGAATGGACAACGCTTAGTCAATATGCTTTTCAGCTTTTTGAAAGAGGGAAAAAAATTGCTGCAAAAAGAGGATTGATTCTTGCCGATACAAAATATGAATTTGGAAAACTTGGTGGCGGGATATGCCTGATGGATGAAGTGCATACTCCCGATTCATCCCGATATTTTTATGAAGAAGGTTTTGAGGAGAGACAACAAACCGGCGAAAGACAAAAACAACTGAGCAAAGAATTTGTAAGAGAATGGCTGATCGCTAATAATTTTATGGGTAAAGAAGGACAAACAGTTCCTGAAATGAATGATGAGTGGGTAAATACAATTTCGCAACGCTACATTGAGCTTTATGAAAAAGTGATCGGGAAAAAATTTGTTGCTGAGAAATTGAGTGATGAAGAAACTTATGACCGGATCGTTTCATCGTTGAATAAATATTCTCCACTTAAAGCTTAACACATGTCACCAGACTCGGTTTTTCAAACCTGCAGCACTATTGCTATGGTGGGTTGGATAGTACTGCTTCTTATCAGCCCATTCTGGAGCAGCTTCGATAAATTACTGATCGGCGTTGTGATCACTTTATTCGCCATTGTGTATGCATGGCTTATTTTCCAGGTATTTCGTCCTGAAGATTTTGAAAAATTCGGCTCCTTAAATGGAGTAATGGAATTGTTTACAAATAAAACAGCAGTTACTGCGGGTTGGGTGCATTATCTCGCTTTTGATCTTCTTACAGGGATCTGGATAAAAAAGAATGCACAGAAATACGGGATCCATCATTTAACATTAATACCCTGTCTCCTGCTTACTTTTATGCTTGGCCCCATCGGATTGTTATTGTATTTGCTGATACGGACTATAAAAGCAAAACAATATTTTGCATCTAATTACTAAATTGTTTTTATGAATTTCTTCACAGAACTAAAAAGAAGAAATGCCATTTTGTATTGGTTTGGTTTATTCAACCTTGCAGTGGCGGCTGTTTGCCTTGCACTGATGCCAACTGAAGAAACACAATTGTTGGGAGTAAACAGGTGGCTGAAACCATTCAAGTTTTATGCATCAGTCGGCATCATGATCCTTACGATGGGTTGGTTAATGTATTATCTTAATGATGCTAAAAAGATAAAACGTTATTCATGGTGGATCGTTGTAACTATGTTTCTTGAAAATGGATTGATATTGACACAAGCAATAAGAAATACAACATCTCATTTTAATACTACTTCATCATTGAATGGGATCATCTTCCAGGTAATGGGGATGTTGATCGCCACCTTTACAATTATTGCAATACTCACTTGTATTGCTTTTTTTCGTCAAAAGCAATTTTCAATTCCACTCGCCTATGTTTGGGGAATCAGATTAGGGTTATTATTCTTTATAATTTTTTCAATAGAAGGTGGAATGATGGTTGGATTATTAAAACATACAATTGGCGGACTTGACGGCGGTCCTGGTTTACCATTGGTGAACTGGAGCAAGGAACATGGTGATCTTCGCATTGCTCATTTTATTGGGCTACATTCGTTACAAGTTCTGCCGTTATTTGGAAATTATATTGCTAAAACAAAAAAGCAGGCAATCTTATTTTCAGTTGGTTACTTTCTTGCAGCAGCCGCATTGTTTTTACAAGCTATGAAAGGAATACCTTTGTTTTTCTAATTTCTCTTTATGCAAAAAATATTATTTATTGGCGCCTCGGGAATGTTAGGTAAGCCTGTTGCTCTCGAATTATATAGAGCCAGTTTTCCGGTTAGCTTGTTCGGAAGAGATGTTGAGAAGCTTCAACAACTTTTTCCTAACTCAACAGTGTTTAAAGGGGATGTGTTTGATGTTGCTTCATTGGAAGCTGCTATGAAAGGGCATGAAATTGTTTATGCAAATCTTTCTGTTGCCCAATCATCAAAGAAAAATGAAAAACAACCCGAGAGAGAAGGTGTAGAAAATATCATCGCGGCCGCGAAGAAATCTGGTGTAAAACGCATTGCCTATATTTCTTCGTTGATTAAAAACTACAACGGAATGAACAATTTCAACTGGTGGGCTCTTGAACTAAAGCAAGCGGCGGTGAATGCTATAAAAAAATCAGGATTGAACTACAGTATATTTTATCCTTCAACTTTTATGGAGTGTTTGGATAAGCAAATGCTGCAGGGAACAAAGTTAATGCTTGCAGGACGGTCAGAAGCGCCGATGTGGTTTATTGCGGGAAAAGATTATGGCATCCAGGTGGCATGGGCGATGAAAAAAGCCGGTGACAGCAACCAGGAATATATTGTACAAGGATTAGAACCTTTTACTTTTGATGAAGCGGCAAAAGTTTTTTGTAATAATTATAAATCGCCGGTAAAAATTATGAAAGCTCCGTTGACGCCGTTAAAATATCTTGGCTTTTTAAATCAACGGATGAATTATACCTATCATATTTGCGAAGCATTGAATAAGTATCCTGAAAAATTTGAAAGCGAGAACACCTGGAACGATCTTGGCAAACCATCAACCACACTTGCTGATTACGCAGCGTCGTTAAAACCACAGAAATAATTCTCATGATAAAAACATTTCTTATTTTTCTTAGTCTTAGCCTAAGTCTGGATCTTTTAAGTCAAAAAAGCAAAGAACAGTTTCTTATAATCGGCACTTATACCGGAAGCGGCAGTGATGGAATTTATGTGTACAAATTCAATACTGAGACCGGTGAGAATAGTTTTGTAAGCTCTGCAAAAACTTCTAACCCCTCCTATCTCGCTGTTTCTCCCAATAAAAAATTTGTATATGCTGTAAATGAAAATGCCGACAGTACTAAGTTTACAGTCACAGGTCATGTTGCTGCTTTTTCATTTGATAAAACAGCTGGCAAGCTCAATTTTATAAACAAGAAAGAGTCAGGTGGTAAACATCCTTGTTATGTTTCGATAGACAAAAGCGGTAAGTGGGTGATCGTAGGAAACTATAGCAGCGGTTCACTTGCTGTGTTACCAGTAAAGTCAAACGGAAGTCTTGATTCTGCAATACAGATCATACAACATGAAGGGAGCAGTGTGAATTCCGAAAGACAGGAAGGGCCACATGTGCATGCAACAGTTTTAAATAAGAACAATAAAACACTCTATGTCCCCGATCTTGGATTGGATAAAGTGATGTTGTATGATCTTGATAACAAAACAGGCAAGCTAAAAGAATTTCATATTCCATTTGTAATGACAGAGGCCGGCGCCGGACCACGCCATATCGATATTCATCCCAATGGAAAATATGCATACCTGATGGAAGAAATGACAGGAGCCGTATCAGCCTATAGAATTGAAAAGGGTGGTTATTTAAGTTTGATACAGAATATTTCCGGATTACCAAGAGATTTTACAGGAGTTGTTGGCAGCGCCGATATTCATGTTTCTCCGGATGGCAAATTTTTATATTGTTCAAACCGTGGCGAAAGTAATACCATCGGTATTTTCAGTATCGATGCCTCATCAGGTGAACTGGAATGGATAGATGCTCAATCGACAATGGGAAAAACTCCACGCAATTTTAATTTCGATCCAACCGGAAATTTTTTACTGGTAGCCAATCAAAATAGTGATGAGATAGTAATTTTTAAAAGAGATAAGAAAACCGGGTTATTGACTGATACAGGTAAAAGAATAAATGTTTCCAAGCCTGTTTGTTTAAAATGGATACCTGTTGAATGAGAAAGGGCTAAAGCCCCGTTTAATGAGAAGGGATTGCTCTGTAACCCCAGACTAAAGGCTGGGGCAAATTATATCGACTCATAAGTTAATTGCCCCGGCTCCAGATGATGCAAATGATATAGCAGATAAAAGAATTGCCCCGGCCTTCAGGCCGGGGATTGATCATAAACAACTCCGGTTGGGGCTTTAGCCCCTTAAAAAATTGATTGTGGAAATAACAAAACAACATATCGAAGAAGCTCACGAAAGAATAAAACCTTTTATTCATAAAACACCTGTGCTTACTTCAAAAACTCTTGATCAAATTTCTGGCGCTGAAATATTTTTTAAATGTGAGAATTTTCAAAAGATAGGCGCATTCAAAATTCGCGGTGGCATGAATGCTGTATTATTATTAGCTGAAGAAAAAAGAAGAAAGGGGATCGCAACGCATTCATCGGGCAATCATGCACAGGCAATTGCTTATGCCGCAAGAGAAGTTGGTGTAAAGGCATTTATCGTAATGCCTGATAATTCACCCAAAGTAAAAGTGGATGCAGTAAAAGGCTATGGTGCTGAAATATTTTTTTGTGAACCCAATCAGCAGGCAAGAGAAAAAACGTTACAGGATGTAGTTGATAAAACCGGCGCTGAATTTATTCATCCCTACAATGATCATCGTGTAATAACGGGGCAGGCAACCTGTGCAAAAGAATTGATCGAAGAAATTCCGTTTTTGGATTATATCATCGCCCCGGTTGGTGGTGGTGGATTGCTGAGCGGAACTTTATTAAGTGCACATTACTTCTCTCCTGCTACAATTGTTTATGCAGGCGAACCTGAAGGTGCAGCCGATGCCATCCTTTCTTTAAAAAACGGAAAAATTGAAAAAGCTCCTTTTGTAAAAACAATTGCCGACGGATTGCTTACCACACTTGGCGATAAAACTTTTCCGATCATTCAGCAATATGTAAAAGATATTTTGACGGTAAGTGATGAAGAAATAATTGCGGCAATGCGATTAGTTTTTGAAAGAATGAAATTAGTTGTTGAACCAAGTGCTGTTGTACCACTTGCTGCATTATTAAAAAATAAAAATCTCTTCTCTGGAAAAAGAGTCGGAGTGATCTTTAGCGGTGGCAATGTTGAGTTGAAGAAATTGGGGGAATGGTTTTAAGATAACTAGCAGGGCTTTCAATATCCAGCCCCACTATTTGCAATACCAATGTTATGCGTTCGTGCTGATTTCTTTATGAGGTTGAATATGTTATGTACAGGGTCAATTAGAAATGTCAGGAAATTAACCGGATAACAAAATCTTCAATCATATTATTGATGAAAAATGCAATGGATAAAGATAACACGGCTTTGATTGCTACCTTCCAGCGAGTGAGTGTTTTAAAATAGTTCATCAACGTTATAATGAAATAAAAAGCAAAAACAGGAAATTCTATGTAGGCAGTATCGATATGAGGCCATACGAGAATGAACAAAGCAATAATAGAAGCCATCAGAAAGAAAACAGAAATAGTGTATAACATAAGAACACCGGTTTCTGCATAGTTATATCCTGATTTGTAAAACAGAAGATATGTAATCAAGGAATAAACAGGGACCAAAACAATATACATAATGACCATATACTGATGGAAGAAGTTCGCTTCAGAAACAATATCTGCATTGTAATACTTTATCAAAGCATTTGATATCCAGTAGCGGACCAGCGCAGCAATTGTTACACAGATAAAAAACATGGAAAATGGTTTCTGATATTTTATCCGGTTTCCTTCAATAAATGACCGTTGCATATTTCCGGGATTCATAATTAATTGCTTAAGGGTAAAGCCAAATCCTTTTTCTAAATGGGTAAAAAAATGAAAGATGTCCCGAAGAATTCCCTGTAAGGAAATTCTTTTTATCTCAAATGACTGACCGCAACGGGCACAATAATTTCCCACACCTGAAAAGCCGCATGATTTACATACCCGAATAGGTTCAGTGTTTTTCATTTAATATTTTATATATCAAACAAGGTCATTTTTCTTTCTTCTGATTTATACCGTTAATTTCCATGACTAAAACAAATCTATTTTAGACTGCATTATTCACATAAAATGCTGACTAACATTTTTATGGTTAATTAGTTTGCTTTGCAATAAGTGAAAGATTGCTTTTTTTTGTCAAAAGAATAATTAATATCGCTCCAATCATGATTGTTGCTCCTAAGTAAGAAGTCATTTTCACTGTTATGTTTGCCGACATGAACATCAATTCTATCATTGCATGAAAGATGGCCACAATTAATAAACTTCCTTTCGTTGAATTATATAACCAGGTAAGCACAATAGCCCCCATAAGCATACTTAAAAAGAACCCAATAATTCCAGCTACATCCATCTGGCTGTATAATGGCCGATAGATAAATGCCGGGATATGCCAGCAAGCCCAACCAACTGCTAAAATTAATGTTGCTGTCAAAGTAGAAAATCTTTTTTGCAGCTCTGGTAAGGCATAGCCACGCCAACCTGTTTCTTCGCCAATTCCAAAAGTGAAAAGATTAAAAAGGAAATAACTTAAAACTCCAAACTCCGGAAACTCATCATTAGTCGAAAATCCGTTCATTGTAAACGATTGTTTATTGATGAATTCATCAATGTATCCTGCAGCAAGAACTAACAGCACAGGAATAATGAGAACAACGATATACCAAACCCACTTTACTTTCCACTGTACTATTCTTTTCAATAAATCTTTTACTCCCATCCAACCATCTGAAATATATTTTACAATGAACGCTGCAATCATAGGACCGAAAGAACCAAGATAATGATGATACTTTGGTAAAACCGGTAATACATGAATGCCATATTTGGGTAAGATGAGTGGTAGCCAGATTGTCCAGGAAATAAGGTAAGCTAATGCAAAATACAAAAGCAGTTTTTTCATTACATGGCTTTATGTAAAGTTAATTTCTGTCATATTGGTTAATTATGATTACTGTCATGAAAAAAAACTAAAAATAAAATTTCAGGACAGCTACTGTTAAAGTGAAAGGTCGATTAAAGCATGATGCATAACGTATGTATTATCGCAATTTGCAAAACCTTTTATGCCGTGTTTAAGGTTGTTGATGTTCAGATTAAAGAATGATTCGAATGAATGGCTTCGCACCAACAACCATAATATTGTAGAGCCTCATCATTTGGGCTGTTGGTGCAAGTCTCATAGCATAATAAATTTGATTATAGAACACCAACGGCGTAAAAATATATTCTTGATATTTACTTTCCACCTATTTCAAAACTTCTCTGTCAAAAACCCAAATGCTATGATGGTTCTTTGGCCTTCCAGTAAATACTTCGTCAGCAATGAATTCATTTTGATTTGTCCCAAATTTGTAATTAACAATATTTATATAATTCTTTCTCCACATTGTTGCTTGCAGGCCATTTTCTTTTTGTTCTAATTTACCTTTGAATATTATTTTCACTCTTCTTGTCTTACCATCAGCAAGCATTCTGAAACCTATCTTCTTTTTTGTGTCGCCATAAATGTGATATATCTTTAAGCTAAATTTGTCACCTACTTGCTTTATAATGAACATTTGACCTGTAAGTCCATCAGTCGTGTCCTCTAATTTACTTTTTTCAAAATTTAATATCCATGTCCCTGAAAAATTCGGTGCCTGTCCGAATATTGACGAGTTAAATGCAATTAAAATGATAGCTGTCAGCACGAGTTTTGTTGTTGTTTTCATAAGACGAGGTTAAGAATTAAACTTTAAAATCGGTGTTAAAACTCGTGTGAGTATAAATACATGTTCATCGGCTAAATCGTTTCATTGAGATTGGGTAGACTGTCTAAAAGTGGCGTACGGAAGGGCTTTCTGCTGTGCTGGTATTCCGTGTTATTCCGTGTTCCGTCCAGCCCGAACCGCTGCTGAGAAAAGTTAATGCAGTTAATGTTATATTCTGTCGCTGGGTTTTATTCGTTCAGCCCGGACCGCAGATGATAAGCGAGCAGGACGATCAGTTTTTATTTGTCAGCAAGAATAGCAGAAAACCTAATGTTGGCGGTTCGGCTTTTGTCTTTTAGCTTCTGCAATTCATTTTTTATAATCCAAAGTTCGTGTCCGATTGTATCACTGGTATTCTTATATCTTTTCAAATCGCCAAGTATTTTACTATTGTTAGACTTTGTTGGTTTAATAACTGCAAACTTATAAAATTCATTTTCGTTTCTACCAAGTTCGACATTGTCAAAGTAAATTGTGTCTTGAACAACTCTGAAAGTTCCTTTTATTTCTGTCACGCCAAAACAGCCAATCCTTTCTCTAAATGTAAAGTTGTCTTTAAGTTTTAGAGTCGTTAAGCAGTTTGCTGAGCCTTCACGTTCTGCAACCAAAACGTCGTTTCCTTCGAGTTTATCAAAGTCAATAAGTCCCATAGGTTTTAGGAATGATAACAATAATACTGTTATAAGCAAACCAATTACTATAAATCTCTTTTTTTGATTAAATCTTTCTTTGAATGTCAAGTACAACTGTCGATACAAAGCAATAGCAAGCCCCAGGTAAACCGCAGCCAATAATAAAAAAGCAGGAAAAGCGAACAGTTCCAGTTTTCCCTCCCAGTAATATGACGTGTTTACTAAGAGAAAGAAAACAATTGTAGTTATGATTAGTCCTTTAATTTTCAAAGTTGTGTAGGGTGTCGTTTAAGCTGACCGCCAACGTATGTATTATCGCAATTTACGAAACCTTTTATGCCGTGTTTAAAAAATTGTCACTCTGATTTTCAAAGAATTCAATTGTTTATGCAAGATTTTAAAACTTGCGACAATACAACCAGCCTATCAGGAAATTGCGGCGTAAAGATGTAATGTCAAAAACAAATCACACAAAATTTTCAACAACGATTCTTTTCCACCCTGCTTTTCTTTCAGGCCTTGTAAACAGACTGGCACTTGCCGCTATCCAATCACCCTCAGTTTGACCTGCAACAGGAGCTTTAAATCTACTTACACTGCCCGCCCCCATGTTTACAGCCGCATCAAATAACATTGCTGCACACAAAGGATCTTTCAAATTGAGGTCAGTATTTCTTTTGTATGCTTTGTCAAAATAAAGCTGACCAGCTACGTTTTGATTTACTGCCATGGCAAATTGAGCCTTTATGCCATCGGGTGATGCGGCTATTGAAACGATCTCACTCAACAAAGTTCTATCATTCCTTGCAAGTAAAGCTGCAGACGATGCGTGGGGATCAGCAGTGCCAAACAGGTTCTTCAGTCTGTCATCAATATCTTGTCTTCCAAGAAGACGAAAAAGTTTTCCGACACCACCTTCGGGTCTTGCCAATTGAATAAACCCAAGTGAAACACCCGCTACATCATAAGTATTAACGGCATCAAACCCACCTTCAAATTTTGATGTAATGGATAATGCCAGCAAAAATTTATTCAATGCAGTGGCATCTCCTTTAAATAAAGAAAATTGTTCAAAAGCGGCCTTAGCCACTTCAACCATCAGAACATTATTCAAACTAAACTTAATGCTGCCGGTGGAAAATAAACCACCGGTGGGAAAGCTTGCGTTTTTCGGCTGCTTTTTAAAAGTCAACTTAGGTGCAGGTATGGGGCTAACATCAACCGGTGTTGGTAATGTGGTGGATGTTTTTCGTTGCAGCGGCATAGAATTAAATTTCGGTGGTGATTTTTTTCATTGTTTTTCTAAAGAAAAAAACAAAGGTGTAAAATAAATATCAGGTAGTGATCAAAAGGAAGGGAATTCTAAGGTTCGGATGGTCTGCCTGCTAAAATTATAATTCATTCCTGAGTTAGCAATACCACTTTCAGGTAATGTATTTTATGTGGACATCAAAGGAAGTCAGCAAGTTTCGGGTTGTTGAAAAACATTAAACGGTTCATTTTTGTATAAATAAACATTTATCAAATGAAGCAGTTTAAAATTGTTCCGCTTAGCAGGGAATATGCAAATAGGATCAAAGAGAGTAATCGGGATGATTTTGGTCACGAAGTGATCGAACAGCTTGCAACCGGTAAAGGACCTTGCAGGGTTTCTCTCAAGCCTTTTGCTGTTGGTCAAGATATAAGGCTCTTGATTTCTCATAGTCCCTTTGCTGTTGATAACGCCTTTAATCAACCGGGACCTGTATTTATTCATAAAAAAGATGTAGAGCCGTATAGCGACATTCATCGTTTTCCGCCAGAAATAAAAGCGGATAAGAAAAGTTTTCATTTGACATTGATCGGATATACAAAAAGACAAATGATGACTTTTACACAATTGGTAGGTGATGATGATGTGGACTTGTTGATACCAAAATTATTTGAAGAGAGACCCGAAATTGAATACCTGCATGCAAGAAGCGCTGAAGCATCTTGTTTTATTTGTAAAATTGAAAGAGATTAAATTGAAGGATGGACTCGTTATTACCATCGACGAGTCCCTCATCGTTTTCCCTGCCTCGAATTTATACAAAGATTGGAGGAAACTCGTCTGGGACGAAAATATTTGATTTTACATGTTTACATTAATCATCTTTATGTTTATCCTTTGATCAGAGCTTTTAAGAAAGTTTGCATTGCTTCTGATCTTCCAAGCGGCTCCAATAAAAAATTAAAAAGATTAACTGCTAATGCAAGCCAGGTGGCGGGATGTTTAAGTTTATTGTATTTCCATGCTCCTAAAAGAAGCATCGCCATGATCATCGCCAGAGAAATATAAATGGGAGTCATAATATTTACGTTTGGCATGTCTTTTATATTCATTGCAACATATACATTTTGCACTCCACGACCCAATGCCGGCATCATAATGATAAAGACAGATGATATTAACCACCATGCATGATCCTCTAATTTTTTCCTATGAATGATACTTTTTATTACAGCGAATCCGAAAGCTGTCATCATTACTATTTCTACTGCTGCTACACCAAAGAAGAACCATGGTTGAAATGGACCAAACTGCTCAGGCATTTCAGTGGCTCTTTGTGTTGTTACTATATCTCTGTGCATCATACTCAGTGCCGTTAAGCAAACACCTCCGGCTATGAACATACCAATGATACCAAGAGTTCTATGCCTTGCAAGCTGACCATGTGTTGCTAAATAAGGTTGAAATATTAAATAGAGATACCAAACCGTACCTGTCCAATAATGCACATGAACAGACCATGCGTTTTCAGAAAAGTCGCCCCAGTAATCTTTAAAGATGCCAAATTGCATAACGATCATCGGGATGATCATCCAAAGGTGTAAGGTTTTGTACTTATTCATTCAATAGTTGTTATTATTTTATGAGTTGTTTCAGAATTTATAATTATATCCTACCCGTATCACTTGTGTTTCATAATAATCAGTGCCAACTAATTTAAATCCAATACCATTTATTTCTTTTTCAAAACGAAGCGTATTAAAGATATCGGTTGCATTAAAAAACATTTCTCCTTTTCCTTTTTGAATTGATCTTTTTATACCCATATCTGCAGAAAATCTTGTTCCGATTTTACCCTGTGGAATAATATCAGGTGCTAAATATATAATTGTGACTTGCAGATCGGTCTGTTTAGGTAAATGGAAAATACTATTTAATTTGATATTGCCCGATGTGAATGTTTCTTTACCGGCTGTATAAACTGAAGGGGCAGGATATTTATTTTCAACAGTGAACGCATCTATTGTATTTCTGTAAACATTCACATTGGTATTGAATGAAAATATTTTTGAAAACTCCTGCTGCCATACAATTTCAACTCCTGTATTGCTGCTATGCCCTGCATTTTGAAAAACAGTATAGATCAATGTGGAAGGCGGCACCTGTGTTGCAATTCTTATAATAGTGCCATCAGTGCTGCGGTGATATACGGCAGCATAGAAATAACCCTTTGCAAAATTATTTTTGTAACCTATCTCATAGGTATTTGTGAACTGAGGTTTCAAAGCAGGGTTACCAACTTTTATAATTTCAGCATCATCATACTTTGGGAAAATGCGAATGTCAACTTCATTTGGCCGGTCAACCCTTCGGTTATAAAATACTGAGATCTTATTCCTGTCATCTATTTTATAACCAAGTCGTACATTAGGGAAGGGCCTTGTGTAACTGTAGCCATCACTTTTATAAGTGTTATGGTCTGGATTCACTTTGTATTGAAGATCCACATATTCAATACGCAAACCAATTTCAGCTTCAATCTTTTTGCTCTCATAAATATAATTGCCATAAACTGCTGGAATGATCTCTGAATAAGTGGCCGCACCACCAGCATTGGTATCCAATGGCGAATTGAATCCGGGTTTGAATTTCATGTTAGTGGGAATATCACGATAGCGGAATTTAAATCCAGCTTCAAGACGTCCATGTTTCAACGGCTTTACATAATCAACTGCAAGATCGCTGACATGCTCATCGGATATCAAGGCAAAAGAATCAAGTCCGGTATAAGCAGGGAGAATATTTTCAAAGAAATATTTTTCATCTTCCCTGTGAAAAGTATAATTGAAAGAAGCATTTAATAAATGCCCTGCTTGTTTAAATTTATGTTGATATGCAGCGGATGCGATAACGGTGGTTTTAAGTTCATCTTCCAGAAATCGCCAAAGCCGCTCCCGTTTTGAAAGATCACCATTGAAAAAGGGCTCATCACCACGGTCGATTATTTTTTCTTTTCCAAGTAAACCAGAAACGGTAAGTATATCATTGCCGTTAATATTCCAATCGATACCTGCTTTTGTTGTTAGGAAATGTGTGTTCCGGTTTCTTTTGGTTTGCTGATGAATGACTGTGCCATTGTTATAGGTACGGGTTACAAATTCATTCTTATTGAGCGTTTCAGTGTATAGCCAATCTGCCTGTAGAAAAGTATTTACCTTATCCTTTCTATAGTTCAGCGATAAAGATGGATTGACCTTAGGAGTTGTTTTATATTGCGGACGTATCGTTGGCAGATTTTCTTTCTTCTCCCATAATGCACCAAGACCGGTTGCAAAACCCACTTTGCCATTAAAGCCTTGCTGCTTGCTTTTTTTATAAATGATATTGATGATACCTGCATTTCCATTTGCATCATATTTTGCAGAAGGGTTATTAATGATCTCGATCCTCTCTATTGCCGATGCAGGAATATTGTCAAGCCCTGTCTGAGCACCAAATCCGGTTAATGCGGTCTGCTTTCCATCAATTAAAACAGCTACTTTATCACTTCCTCTTAATTCAACTTTGCCATCTTGTGAGGTAGTTACTCCCGGTAAATTTTTAAGTGCCTGTAAAACGGAACCACCGCCTTGTGTGATGTTTGATGATACCGAATAAGATTTTTTATCCATCTTATTACTGATGTCTTCAAGTTTTGCTGTCACTGTTACATCCTGCAAAGTTTTATCGTCCGGTTGTAAATCTATTGTGCCAAGATCTAAGTAAGGGCTGAGTGAACCTACTAAAACCGGTTGGATTTTACTGGAAAACCCGGTATATGAAAGTTGAAGTACATAATTTTCCGGCCTAATGCCTGTTAAAGAAAACCTTCCTTCTTCATTACTTATCGAACCTGTTACGAATGAACTGTCTTTTTCTTTTTTTAATATTACAGTTACATAGGCTAATGCAGTTTTATCTGTTTTATTCTTTATTGCGCCAGAAATTGTGACCGAAGTAGATTGTGAATATGAGACCTGAATAAAAAAACTTGTTATTAAGAGCAAGAAAAAGCTTTTAAGGGTTCCAGGTTTCAGCAAACTATTTAATCGTTCTTTACGCTGCTTTGATTTATTAAACACATTTCTTCCTTTATCAATTCCACTTCTCAATTTTTTTTGTTCTTCTTGCGGCAGGTGAATAAAATCCTGGCATTCTTTGCTGCAGGTGTTTTCATACTTCTGTTTACACTCATCACATTGTATAAATAAAAGATGACAGGCATCATTCACACAATTCACATGTGTATCAGCAGGTTTGCCGCATTGGTGGCATTGTGAAATAATTTCTTCTGTTACCCTCTCTCCCAGCCTTTGGTCAAACACAAAATTCTTTCCATGAAATTTCAGATCCAACTTTTTTTCCTTTGCTTCATTCACATAATTGATAATGCCTCCTTCCAAATGAAAAACATTTTTGAAACCACTGTGCTTCATATAAGCCGATGCTTTCTCACAACGAATACCGCCGGTGCAATACATGATAATGTTTTTTTCTTTGTTCTCTTTCATCATATCAACTGCCATTGGTAATTGTTCACGAAAAGTATCAGAAGGAATTTCAATGGCATTTTCAAAATGTCCGACTTCAAATTCGTAATGGTTTCGCATGTCTATTACGATGGTATCCGGATCTTTGGTTAGTTGGTTAAACTGCTCAGCATTTACATAGCGGCCCCTGTTAGCCATATCAAAATCAGGATCAGTTATTCCGTCTGCAACAATTTTATTGCGAACTTTTATATCAAGCACATAAAAACTTTTCCCATCATCATCAACGGCAACATTGAGACGAAGTCCATTTAATGGTTTTATTGAATAGAGGTAAGCTCTGAATGTTTCAAGATTTGCAGTTGGTAAACTTATCTGCGCATTGATACCTTCTGACGCCACATAAATTCTTCCTAAGACACCAATATCTTTTAACTGGCAATAAAGTTCATTTCTGAAAACATGTGGGTCTTCAATTTTAAAATAACAATAAAATGAAATGGTGATACGTGCTGTGGGGTCGTTTTTAATGCGTTCTTTCAGCTCCTTACGGGAGATACGATTGTGTAATGCTGCCATACTTGAATTTTAATTCGTCCTTCGACAAGCTCAGGATTGGCTTAGAACCTCAGTTGCAGGCTGAGCAAAATTCTAAAGCGGAGCAAAGATAAGAAAAGACATTCTCAGGAGATTGCTTCGGCTTACTGAACTTATTTCGAAAATGTTTTTAAGGATCGCCTTGCAATGACGAAGACCCTGCGGGGCTGGTGTTTTTTTTCCATCAACGGAGTATTCGTCATTGCGAGGCTTGCTGGGAAAGAAATGAAAAGGAAAACCTGTTGCGGCAAGCCGAAGCAAACTAAAACCATCTATAGAAGAATTGTGTATGACGAACTGCCGATCTAATTGTCAAACAGAATTGTTGCAGCACAAGAGTGCGACGCAACGGAAGCTAAATAGTAGTAATGAAGCTGGGCAAATAAAAATCCGCTATAATATTCTGTACTCAATCATCACTTCCTCGACCAAGTCTCGTTACAAGCCCGATCCTGAAATCGTTTCCGAATTTTTTTCCATCTTTAAATGACCAGTAATAATCGATGCGGAAGGATTTAAGAATATTTTCAAGCCCTACAAAAACTTCTGTATAATCAGTGCTTCCGTGATGGAACGCATTTACACCTGTAATTAAATACCAGTTAAGTTTTCTAAAGCCGGGAATTTTATTTGTAAGAAATCCATTGAAATGATGCTCAACATGTGCCAGTGCATAAAACTTTGACGTGTTGCTGAATTCATAGATAGGCAGTATCTGGAAGCTATTGAGATACGCTGTAGCAAGCGTAGAAATATTACCATTGAAATGCTGGTAGTCGGGAACTTCTACAATATTTTTTTCTATAAACCCGCCCATACCAAAACGGTAATTCAATACGCCAAGTAATTTCAATCTCCAGATATCTGTCATTGAAAAACGCCATTTTGTATAATCTACATCGCTTCCGACTATCTCATCAAATACACGGGTATAGCCAAGTGAAAATGTCGGCCACTTTGAACCGATATTAATTTTCTGATCGGGCAGCTCGATATACTTTGCTCCCGGTTGCCATGTTAATCCAAAATTTAACGTGAATGCCTGGTGCCTTGTAATATTTGAAGACACTAACTCTGCCGGATAGTTTGGTGTGAACTGCTTACCACCTTTTTTAAAGAAAGAATAATCTGATGTATTCTCAAGCGGCATCCTGTCCTGGTATTCAAATCCCATACTCCATGTCAACCCTTCACCAATGCCTTTTGTAAATGATCCGCGCAGATACCATGCTTCATAAAGTTTCAGCAAATTTCTTCTGCCAAACAGTGTTGCCAGTGTATTACTTCTTGCACCTATCGGGCTTGCATTATTAAATTGGAAAACTCTTTTTCCACCAGAAATATATATTGATGAAACATATTTTTTGCCAAACGTATATGTGGAACTCAGCCATGCATTAAAATGATGATTACTGAATCCATAACGGATAGTCGGAGTGATCCGTAATGTTCTTCTTCCAATATTTGAATCAAGTCGTTTTGTATATGTTCCGCCTGCATTCATCACAAGTCCTTCTACAATATTAAAGCTTACCTGCTCTGTTAATGAACGGAAATAATACGTTTCTCTTTTTTTCTCTTTGCTGAATGATTGGCCTGTTAATAAAATACCGGCAATCGAAAGTTTGTTTCTCACCCTGTCAATCGAATCAAGATATGTTGGATTTTTACTTGCCTGTTCAAGACTGTCTTTCTTCCTGTAATCTCTTATCTCTTCGTCAAGCAATTTCATTGGTCGTGTTTCATCCCAAAAACTTTCTGTTTTTCTATTGGAGCTGTCCGTATATTTTAAAATGGTGTTGTCAAAATAATTTTTCTTAAAATCAGGATCTGGATCAAACTTCGAATATACATTCACAAAACTTCCATACGCATCAATACCAAGAATTTTTATATGTGGATAAATAGCCTGGTTATGCAGCACCCACAAACTATCATTGTAAGGAACATACAGTTGTTCCAGCGTCAATGAATCAAGAAACTCCATCTGTGATGCTTTTGTCAATTGAAGTTTTAATGAATGAATGCGCCATTCGTGTTCAACAATATTTATGTAACCAGAAAAAAGCGGCTCGTATTTTCTTTTAGGGGTCACCAATATCTTGCTTATCATTTTCCCATCTTCAAAAAAGGCTCCTTCGTATTTGTATTTGTAATAGTTCCTTGCATTTTCTGAAATGGGTGAAATAAATCCCCGCGGGTTAAGACTTGTTCCTATCTGCACATTATTTTCATACATGGAATAAAACTGCGGAGCTGCTAATCCATAGCTGTTGCTGTTGCCGCTAACTTTTGAAGAATGAACTTCCACTTTCCTGTTATTCGGCTGGCGAACAGAATAGGTAGAGATCGTTTCCGAGAGATAAATTATCTTGTTCTTACTCGTATCACCATCTTCAAAATCAAGTTTTTGACCAAGTATTTTTTTTGGATAATCTCTTAACCGCATCTGCCCTTTTGTATAAACCTCGCAAATGAAATTGTTCAGTTGATTTTGATAAACCGGCCTCATTCGGATCGCATTCTTTATAATATCATTGGCAGGGTTTTCTCCTGAACGAACAATTACCTCTTCCATTGTAAAATCAACAACACTTAATACAAAGTCAACGGTAATATCTTTATCGGTTACAGTAATAGTTCTTACATCCCGTTTATAACCTACATATTGACCTATAAGTGTGTAAGTGCCCGGTGAAAGTCTGAGAAAAAATTGTCCCTGGCTATTACATGCTGTACCCCCTTTCATATCTTTTATATAAACAGAAGCATTTGGCAAGGGGTTTCCCTTATCATCTTTTACAATACCGGAAATGGTTTGAGAAATTGAAGTGGCAGTTACTAAAACAAAGAATAAAAATTGAAAAATTATTTTCATAGACCTGATTGTCAAAATTATTTTTTTGAGTTTGTTGAACGAAGATAACTTCCGCAAAGCGCCGCAAAACCTGCCACCAGTCCTCCGATGAATGCTGTTACGATCAGCAATGCCCATTTTGATCCGCCAAGTGGTAATAACGAAGCGATCTTTGCTGATAGAACTCCGTCGTTACCATAATCCATCCAAAAAGCTAATGCAAACCATAGAATAAACAATCCTAAAAAACCTGCCAGAAATGCTTTATATCCTCTTTGATGGATCAATATCGCTACTAGAAAAGCAATAACTGCAAAAAACCACCAGTAAGGAATATATATACCTGCAATAAAACTTAACAGTGCAGTCAATATTACAGAATTAAAAAATTTCATATCAGGAAATTTCAGAGTTTGTTAAAAGTCATTTTCCATTTTACTTTTTTATCCAGCTTATCGCCTGCATGCATGAACCAGATGGCATAATATTTTCCTGCAGCCCATTGATCAACAAACGAATCATAATACTTGCTGCCGGGATTACCGCTTTGCCCGCCCGGATAAACACCGTATGCTTCTATTTTATCTGTTAAATGAACGATCATTCTCCAGCTTGGACCATGACTATGTTGCACAGCATTTACTATATGTTGTCCGCCGCCAACAGGAAGAGATGTTCTTGCAAATGGCATAGCAGATGTTCTTAGCAAATGATAGATGGTAGTATTCTTATGTTTTCCCCATGCGAGTTTATCATCTTTCTCTTCACTTAGTAATACAGGGGTTGCTTTTTTCAATGCAGCAGTCACTATATCATTTAGTGTTTCTTTCTCTGGTGTATTGAAATTATCAACGTATTTAAATGCGCTGTCTTTTAATAATGCTTCCACTAATGTTCTTTCAGACGGATATAAATATTTTGCCTTGCTTAATTCATCGTTCCAAACCAATACTTCAAGACTATCGAACCATAGTTGATAAACTGTCGGGCCCTTTTCATTAAAATCATTCTTTAAATTCCAGTTACTCACTATCTCCAGCATTTTCTTTTCATCAGCAGACAATTTAGCTTCGTCAACATATTTTAAAAGAAGCGGCCGCATCATTTGCGCAAATGAATTATGGTTTTCACTGTGCAGTGCCATCATGTTTTCCGGAGTGATTTGTTGCATGGAACTTAATCGCTGGTTAATGGTATAACCACGGTAGAGATCATATTTACCCGGAATAAAATATGGATAGGCAGTATCAGCTGGCCGCTGGTTTGCGCTGCTTACAAAACCAATTGCAGGGTTTATCACATGCGGATTTTCATCCATTGGAATATATCCCTGCCACATATAGCTGCTGTCAAACCCCGGCATTACATATACGCCTTGCCTGTCCCACAACGCAGGCATGCGACCTTGCTGCCAGATTGCAATATCACCACGCTTTGAAGCAAACACCATGTTTTGTGATGGACAGGTAAAATATTTTATTGCGTTGTAATAATCATCATAGTTTTTTGCACGGTCAAGATAATACCACATTAATAATTCATTTGACGGATCATGAGCCGACCAACGAACAGCCAGATCTTTTTCTTTAAATGAAATTGTATCGGCAGGAAAACCTTTATCATACATTACCGGGCCAAAAACTGTATAAGCCACCGTATCAAAATATGCATCCTTGCCTTTTATCAGGATGGTTTCAGGCCTCATCACAGCATCTTTCCATGAACTGTCAAACCAATACTGCTGCCGGCTTTCATCTTTAAATTTTATTTCATAGTAATCTCTTACATCACGTTGAGAGTTTGTAAAACCAAACGCTATGCTATCATTAAAACCGATAACAACTCCTGGTATGCCCGGAAAACTTACACCATACGCATTCATTGATGGAGTAGTGATCTGTATTTCATACCAAATAGATGGAAATGTTAATTCAAGATGCGGGTCATTACTTAAGATCGGGGCACGGCTTTTTGTTTTGCTGCTGTCCACTGCCCAGTTATTACTTCCATTATTCGGGTCAGGTTGATAAAGATCCGTCAGCAACGTAGTATCTTTTTTTCCAAGATAAACTGAATCAGCATCAGCTGGTTTTATCGGAACAATAGATGGTTTCGGGAATACAGTTCCTTTCGGAACAATAGGGCTCAATGAATCCGGTACCTGTGGAAAAAGTATCTTCAATTCATCATCACTAAAAAAACTTTTAGCATTGGTTAATGGCAGATCATCTACAGCGCCTGCCAATGTTTCTGTCATTTGTTTTACAAACAAAGCAGTTTTTAAGTTAGTCCACGGTTCAGGCTTATAATTGAGCATCTTATACTCTATCGGCAATTGGCTTTCTTTTAATGAAATTATATATGCGTTAACGCCGGCGGTGTAATTATCAACTGCTTTTTTGGTAAGTGGATTTGCTTCAATTTCTTTCAGCATATTTTCGGCTGCGAAGATCATTCCCAGCCTTCTTTTTGTTCTGTCGAAAGCCAAAGCCCTTTCTCCAATAATCTCACTTACCCGGCCTGCAGCAGCATGCGTTTGAAACTCCATTTGCCACAACCTGAATTTTGCATGTATATAACCTTGTACAAAAGCGGCATCGCCATCATCATCGGCAAATATGTGCGGCACTAATCTTTCGTCAAAAAATACTTCAACCTTTCCTGTTAGACCCTCCAATTTGAGATCAGCAGTAAAATCATTCTCAGATTGCTCTGCATTTTGCCAAACACCAAACTGAGGACTTAAGAATTTTCCTAATGGCATTGGCACTTTATCAACCAATGGTTTATTAAGTGCAAAAACCAACCCACTGGTGATAATGGCAGAAACAAGGAATGGTGCAATTCGCATAACAATAAATATTGCGGGAAAATAAGAAAAATCATGCAGACCCCTTGTTTAGTATGATAATAATCATTCTGCAGGCAGTTATTTGTCTATAATTTTAAGATGAGAGCTTACTTGTTCTGTTAGTTCTTTTCTTATTCACGTCAATTACTTAATATGAAATATCAATTTCTTCCGGTTATTGTGATTGCAGGCTCATTATTGGTTTCCTGTAATCAGAAAAAGTCAGAAAATAATATGGAAGTAAAACCAATTAATTCAGCAGAAATGATAATTCCGGTTTCCCCGGATACATTGCTATCATCAGGTAGAAGAAATATTTTTTTGGTCGGTCGCAGGGAATTGCCCGGTCTGTTTGTTGAACGTTCTTATTTTCCACCCGGTTACAAATCAAATCCGCATACTCACCAGGGAAATTTGAACATTACGGTGATCACCGGTACATTAAATCTTGTGTTGAACAACAATCCAGACTCAAGTGCTTCAGCGAAAGTATATGGCCCAGGAAGTTTTGTTATTATTCCGGCAAATCAATCACATTTTGAATGGTTCACTGAAAATACTGTGATGGATATAACCGGGATCGGGCCTTTAAATACGATCAATCAACCTATCATTCATTCAAGCAGTAATTGAATTCAATGATGAGATGAATTGTTATTTTGTTTTGCAAAAGCATAATGTCGTTGCTTTTTCAGTAATTTTAGTTCTAAACAAATAATCATGGCATTCATAATTTTCCTCGGGATCATATTAGCGGTGGTTTTATGGCTGGTTAGTCTTTATAACCGGCTTGTAAACCTTCGCAACCGCCGTCAAAATGCATTTGCAGATATTGATGTGCAGCTTCGCCAGCGACATGATCTTGTGCCGCAATTGGTGGAAACTGTAAAAGGTTATGCAGGTCATGAACGTGGCGTTCTTACTCAGGTTACTGAAGCAAGAACAGCAGCGATGACAGCAAAAACAATTGATGACAAAATTGTGGCCGAACAGCAACTTACTTCCGCCTTGCAGGGGTTCAGATTCCAGATGGAAGCATATCCTGACCTGAAGGCAAATCAGAATTTCTTGCAGCTGCAGGAAGAATTGAGTGACATTGAAAACAAACTCGCCGCATCAAGAAGATTTTTTAATGGAGCCACTACTGAGTATAATAATGCAGTGGAAACTTTCCCTTCAAACCTTATTGCAAACAATTTTGGTTTTAAACGTGAGATCATGTTTGACCTTGGCACCGAAGGAAGAACAAAAATGGAAGAACCACCAACAATTAAATTCTAAATTAACCCCAAACCCCTAAAGGGGCTTTTGATGAAATACATAGGTTTACACGAACAGGTACGAAAGAATAATTTTAATTCAACACTTCTTCTTATCGCATTCCCGGCATTATTGCTGGGAATATTTTATGTGATCATTTATTTTATTGCAAAGGATAATGCTTCTGAATACCCGGATGATAATTATCCAACATCAATTGACCATAATTCAATGTTTCTTTCGGTAGTTCCCTTTATTCTTATTGCTGTTGGCATTTGGTTTTTGATAGCATGGGCAGGTCATGCAGCATTTATTCGTTTAGCCACAGGGGCAAAAGCTTTAGATAGAAAAGAAAACAAACGGGTTTATAACCTTGTAGAAAATCTTTGTATCTCAAAAGGCATGAAGATGCCGAAGATCAATATTATCGGGGATGATTCGCTGAATGCGTTTGCAAGCGGCATAGATGAAAAAAGTTACTCGGTTACTTTATCAAGGGGAATAATTAATAAATTAAACGATGAAGAGCTTGAAGGTGTCATTGCCCATGAACTTTCTCATATCAGGAACCGGGATGTAAGGGTTTTAATTATCTCGATCATCTTTGTTGGCATTTTTGCATTTTTAGCTGAAATAGCTTTTCGCAGTCTTCGTTTTGCAGGTGGAGGAAAAAAGAAAGGCAGCGGCGCCATTGTTCTTATTGCAATTGTAGTAACTGCAGTTGCCTATCTTATTTCTATGTTATTAAGATTCGGTATCAGCAGAAAAAGAGAATTTTTGGCTGATGCCGGTGCTGCAGATATGACAAAGAACCCCCATGCACTTGCCAACGCCTTGAAAAAAATTTCTTCTGATCCATATATTGAAGCTGTAGAGAATCGTGATGTAGCACAATTGTTTATTGATAACCCCACACCTTCCAGTCACAAATCTGCATCATGGGATAATTTATTTGCTACGCATCCGCCGATTGAAAAGAGGATCGAGTTGCTGGAGCAGTTTGTGTAAAATAACTTTACATAAGTAATCGCTATTTCAAAATGCTGAAGTTAAAAAAAATCAATATTAAAACTTTTATAATCAGTTTTTGTTTTATTGGCATACTAACATATGTTTCATTCATAGCAGCGTGGGCAAAAGAAGATGGCACTTGTATGACCGTTTTTTGTAATTTTTTTGCCATGGTTTTTGAAGTTCTTCGTTTTCCAACACATCATTATTTTTGGAATTCAATTATAGAGAAGCCAAATTTATTTATACCAGGCTTACTGCTAAATTCATTATTATTTTCTTTTTTATTGGAGCGAATATTTTCATTGGTCTTTTCAAGAAAAAGGTTAATGAACGCCAAAGAAAACGAAATTAATTCATGATCCAGCCAATCGAATTAAAGCAAGACTTGCCAATGAAACTTTCAAACAATGTTTTGTCAACTACAACTAAAGTTTGGAGTATTCTTGTTGCAAGTAAAAACGGCGATCTTGAAACTGTAAAGAGGCTGGGTAATGAATGTCATGAATTGCTCTATGCCCAATACAACTATACCCCTCCTATTCATTTTGCAGTTCGTGAAGGACATATTGAACTTGTAAAATATTTACTTGAGCATGGAGCACATGATCCAAAGTATAAAATTTATCCATTCCAGGAAAGTCTTCAAACAATTGCACAGGACAGGGAATACAATGAAATTGTAAAATTACTTTATGATTATGCTACGAATCCTTCCTTGCATAAATACAAAGGGGATAATGGAGAAATTCTTTACGACAGAACTGAATTGCAACTCGAGTTTCAAAATGCCGTTGATAAAAATGGTTATAAGAAAGTTGAAGCCATATTAAAAGAGCATCCGGAATTTGCAAAGGATGAAACTTATTTTTGGGGTGAGGGTATTTTGTTGTTTGCTGCAAAAGAGAACAACCAAAAAATGATGGAACTTTTAATGAGCTATGGCGCTAAAGTTCCTAAGGTTTTAAAATGGACGCAGGCTTATTATTTCGAACGTTATGACAGCGCTATTTATCTTATGGAAAATGGAATGGATCCAAATACGATGAGCTGGCATCATGTTACTTTATTACATGACATGGCGCAAAAAGGCAATATTGAAAAAGCGGGGTTATTAATAAAACATAAAGCACAGATCAACACGATCGATGAAGAGTATCAGTCAACACCATTGGGTATGGCAGTAAGATGGGGACATACTGAAATGGTTGAGTTTTTACTTTGCAAAGGAGCTGACCCGAATGTATCAGGGGCATTTTGGTCAACACCAGTTGAATGGGCAAGAAAAAAAGGAAATGAAGAAATTGAAAACATACTTTTAAAACATATAAATTGACTTTTTTTTAAATGAAAAAGAAAGTCTCTAAAAAAACTTAACCACCACTTAATACCTACAAATGCGAACCGAAAAAATTATTGGTCTCCTTCTTATTTTTGGAGCAATCGGAGTGTTTATTCCTTATACAGTCTTAACAATCATTTTTGATTATCCTGAAATTTTACGTCAGGACCCTGGTTTTATTCTTACAAAATTTCATGAAGGCGGCTCCTCTTTAATTCTTACATGGTTCCTGTTTGCCATACTTGGCATCCCGCTTATAATTGCATACATATTAATTGGACAACAACTTGAAAACAAATTATCCTTTGTTCGTTGGGCAACAACTTTAGGGGTTATATCCGGAATAGTTCAGATCATTGGTTTGCTGAGATGGACATTTGTTGTACCTGTTCTGGCAAATAACTTTGTTACGGCTGTCAGTGAAGTTTCAAAAGATTCTAACAAAATTGTTTTTCAAACAATACATCAGTATGGTGGGGTTTTATTGGGAGAGCATTTGGGACAATTGTTTACAGTGATATGGACAATCATGATAGCTGCTGCATTTAGCAAGCTTCGTTTGTTCCCTAAATGGATCATTTGGTTTGGGTATATCTCATCAGCAATTTATCTGTTAGCACAAGCAGAACTTTTTAAAACAGTTATACCCGATTTTCCTGTTTGGGATATGGCCGGATTTATTGGCAGCACTCTTTGGTTGGTATGGTTAATTATTATCGGTGTGAAGTTTTTCAAAGTTGAAATAAAATAATTTCTTCTTCTAAATCACTTCTTCCCTTCCACCATCGGTACAAAAGAAAAATTATCAAATACTTCTTCTTTTATTGCACCACGTTCTAATTTGGTCACACGTTTCATTTGCTGTACATCGCCTGCACCAAGCGGTAATACCATCATACCGCCTGGTTTTAGCTGATCCATAAGTTTAGGAGGGATTTCCGGCGCTGCAGCAGTTATAAGTATTTTATCAAATGGCGCATAGGTTGGCAGGCCTTCATAACCATCGCCATAAAAAAATTTTATGTTGGGATATTTTTTTAAATGCGGAAATGTCTTATTCAGCTCAAATAATTTTTTCTGCCGTTCAATTGTATAAACCTGTGCGCCCATTTCTGCCAGCACACATGCCTGGTAAGCGCTGCCGGTGCCAATTTCCAAAATTTTTTCAAATGGCTTTATTTGCAGCAGCAGTGTTTGATAAGCGACTGTATAAGGCTGAGAAATTGTTTGACCCTCGCCTATTGGAAAAGCCCTGTCTTCATAGGCAACATCATCAAATGCCGAATCAAGAAAAAAATGGCGGGGAATTTTATTAATGGCTTCAAGTATTCGTTCATCTGTTATTCCTTTGTTACGAATCCCGTCTGTTAACTTTTTCCGAAGTCCTTTGTGGCGGTATGTATCTTCTGTTGGTCTCATTTTGACGTGAAGATAATGGCTTTGAAAATTTTTTCAACATCGCTTTTCATTCGTACCTTTTTGCCCAATTTATAAAAACAAAATTGCTGGCAATGAGCAGTGATTATTGTGTTTTAAATGATTTTAAAACCTACAAATAATAAAAAGAAAGTTTATGAAAAGAATCGCAATGCTTGGTTCAGGATTTATCGGCAGGTTTTATGCTGATGCGCTACAGGGTTATCGCAGCAAAGACAAAGTGGTAAGTGTTTATTCACGCCGTGAAGAATCCGCAAAAAAGTTTGCACAGGATTATAACTGCGAACACTGGACTTTGAATATGGAAGAATCGATTGCTCACCCGAATGTGGATGTTGTTTGTATCTCTTTACCAAACAATTTACATGAAGCTGCTGTGATGCTTTGCTGCAAACATAAAAAAGCAGTGATCACCACAAAACCATTGGGAAGAAATGCCGAAGAAGCAAAACGAATGTTAGAAGCTGTTGAAAAGGCAGGCATCTTCAATGGTTATTTGGAAGATCTTGTTTATACACCAAAATTTTTAAAAGCATCTGAAAGTGTAAAGAATGGTGCATTGGGAAGAATTCTTTGGGCTAAGTCAAGAGAAACACATCCCGGCCCTCACAGTGATTGGTTTTGGGATATTGAACAAGCAGGCGGCGGTTGTATACTCGATCTTGGTTGCCATTGCGTGGAAATAACAAGAAGCTATATTGGGAAAGATATAAAGCCTGTTGAAGTAATGTGCTGGGCAGATACGCAGGTAAAGCCAATTGATGCAGAAGATCATGCTATTGGTTTGGTGAAATATGAAAATGGCTCTATCGGACAGTTTGAGGTAAGCTGGACATTCAGAGGAGGTCTTGACCTGCGTGATGAAGTAATGGGCACTGAAGGAACTATCTGGATAAATAGCTTTTTGCGTACAGGTTTTGAAATGTTCACTACCGGTAAAGGCGCTGACTATGTTGCGGAAAAAGCGGAAAGCAATACAGGTTGGTTATTCCCTGTTGGTGATGAATTGAATGAGCTTGGTTATAATCACATGTTTATGGATATGTTCAACGCAATGGAAGCCAATAAAGCGCCAAAAGAAACTTTTTATGATGGCTATGTAGTGAATTGCGTTTTGGATGCAGCCTATCGTTCTGCAAAAACAAAACAATGGGAACCTGTGAAGCTTGATATCTGGAGAGGTAGAACAGGTGTAACAAAAGAAAGTCATTTGACAGAATATGACGCCGAAAATTATTTAGTAAAAGAAGAGATGACCCACTACGGAGCAAAAAAAGTTATCTTGAAAAATAAAAAGAGCGGTAAAATAACTGAGAAAGTGCTTGAATAATTTTTTGAATTTATAAATTTTATTTTATGAGTGAAATATTCTGGTCGCCGGGTGTATTAACACAAATTGAAAACCCACACAGGATCGCCTTTAAGAAGTATTGGGGTTGGGGGGTTGAATTAAGTCAACTTGCTGATAAAGCAAAAGGTGCTGATAACTGGTTTCATATCGGCATACCATGTAAAAGCAGGACACATTACAAGGGTGGCACTGTAATTGAAAAGTTTATTTTGAGAGCTGAGGTAAATGAGAATGCAAGAATAAAAGCAATTCATTTACGTGATGGCAGGAATTTGATTGTGGAGAAGAATGTGAATTTTATTGACACCAATGTTTTTGCAGAGTTTAAACCGCCAAGTAAAAATGCATGGATAGCTTTTGGAAACAATGCAAGCGGCATAAACGTATGCGTACGGGTTGAATTTTTAACAGGCCAACCATTGGGTACGGTTACATTCCTGGGAGCTGCAGTACAGGTAGATCCTTCATAATAAAAAAACTTTATGGAAAATACAGCTGCATTTGCAGGGAGCATACCAGTAAACTATGAACGATACCTCGGCCCTTTTCTTTTTGAACCCTATGCGGTGGATCTTGTTTCCCGATTACAGGATAAAAAGTATTCTGACATATTAGAGATCGCCTGTGGCACTGGTCGTGTAACAAAACATCTTGTAACTTCAGTAAAGCATGATACGATTACTGCTACCGATCTCAATGTTGATATGATCACAGTGGCAAAAGAAATTGTTCATGATGATACAATTAAATGGATGCCGGCTGATGCAATGGAACTTCCTTTTGATGATTCATCATTTGATCTGGTGGTGATTCAATTCGGTATCATGTTTTTTCCTGATAAAGAAAAAGGATTGAAAGAAGCCTACAGGGTATTGAAGACCGGCGGTAAATTAATTTATAATACATGGAATAAAGTGGAAACAAATGAGGCGATCCATGAAGGTCGTGTAATCATTGAAAGTTATTTTGGTGATAATCCTCCGATATTCTACAACATTCCTTTTTCTATGTATGATGACAGGGAACTAACCACTCTTACAAGACGTGCAGGATTTAAAAGTATTACAACTACATTGGCAAAAAAAGAAGGCGTTAGTCCTTCAGCGACCGACCTTGCAAAAGGCATGGTTGAGGGCAATCCTGTTTATCTCGCAATATGTGAAAGGGATCCTGCTTTAATAAATAAAATTAAAGAACATGTTCAGAAAGTAATTGCTGAAAGATTTGGTAATAAGCCGGTGAAAAGCCCTTTGCAGGCCTGGGTGGTGGAGGGGATTAAATAATTTATCAAAATTTACTTAATGAAATTTAGCTTAGGTTTTTTAGTTCTCTTTTTAATTGCTTCATGTTCACGATCAGAAAAAAAATATACTACCTGGGAAAATTATGGCGGTAACAAAGAAAACAATCACTACTCTTCATTAAACGAAATTGATACAAATAATGTAAGCCAACTTCAGCTTGCATGGATATTTAATACAGGTGATGCAGACACTGCAAAGAATTCGCAGATACAATGCAACCCGATCATTATTGATTCAGTAATGTATTTCACCTCTCCCACTCTCAAACTTTTTGCAATAAATGCAGGCACAGGAAAAATGATATGGGAGTTCAATCCTGATTCAATGTTCAGGAATAAGCAGTTCATGAATTTTGTTTTGAATAACAGCCGGGGTGTTACTTATTGGAGCGATGGAGAAAAGGATAAAAGAATTTTTTATGTTGCCAGTTCTTATTTGCATTGCATAGATGCAACGAATGGCCAACTGGTAAGAAATTTTGGCGATAGCGGTTTGGTTGATTTGCACAATGATCTCGGCCGGGAAGTTTCAGATCTTTTCGTTACAGCAACATCACCTGGTATTATTTACAAAGATCTTTACATACTTGGTTCAAGAGTTGATGAAGGCGCAGCTGCTGCGCCGGGACATATCCGGGCATTTGATGTAAGAACAGGTAAACTGCGTTGGATATTCCATACAATACCACAACCTGGTGAAGTTGGGTATGAAACATGGGATGACCCTGAAGCATATAAGCATATTGGCGGCGCCAATAGCTGGAGTGGTTTAACGCTTGATGAAAAAAATGGAATTGTTTTTGCGCCGACCGGCTCTGCTTCCTATGATTTTTATGGCGGAAAAAGAAAAGGTCAGAATTTATTTGCAAATTGTTTGCTTGCGTTGGATGCAGAAACGGGAAAACGTAAATGGCATTTTCAATTCATACATCATGACCTTTGGGATTGGGATCTGCCTGCTCCGCCTGTACTTGTAACAATTGAAAAAGACGGAAAGAAAATTAATGCAGTGGCTCAAACAACCAAACATGGCATGGTTTGGTTATTTGAAAGAGAAACAGGCAACCCTGTTTACCCAATCAATGAAATGCCTGTTGATACAACAACAGAATTAATAGGTGAAAAAGTTTGGCCTACACAACCTATACCATCATTTATCAAACCATTTGTGCGGCAAACGTTTTCTGCTAATGATATCAATCCTTATTTACTTGATTCATCAATTGCAAAATTGAAAAAAGACCTCGAAGGTTATCGTTATGGAAAAATGTTTTTGCCTCCTGGAAAGAAAACAGCAGTTGAATTTCCGGGCTTTGATGGTGGCGCCGAATGGGGCGGCCCATCTTATGATCCTGAAACCGGTTTGCTTTATGTGAATGCAAATGAGATGGGTTGGCTGGTAACAATGCGGGATGTAGAACCGGAACCCGTGATCGAAGAAACTTACTATGAGGCTGGTTTAAGATTGTATAATAAGTATTGTATTTCTTGTCATGGTGCAGATAGAAAAGGCACCGGAAATTTTCCAACAATTGATAATATTCAAACAAAATACAATTCTACTCAAATAAAAGAGTTATTATCAACAGGAAGAAGAATGATGCCTTCATTTAATTATATAACGAACGAGGAGAAAGATGCTATCATTTCCTATGTACTTAATCTGGATAATGAACAAAAAAGAAAATTTGTACGGCCACCTCAGCCACAGGATGCTTATAGACATATGCCATATACAATGACTGGCTATATTAAGTTCTTAAGCCCTGATGGTTATCCTGCTATTGGACCTCCGTGGGGAACATTAACTGCTATTAATTTGAACACAGGTGAGCATGTTTGGAAAAATACACTTGGAGAATATCCTGAACTAAAAGAAAAAGGTGTTCCACCAACAGGCACTGAAAATTATGGCGGCTCAGTTGTTACATATGGTGGGCTTTTATTTATTGCAGCTTCAAGAGACAGTAAAATAAGAGCTTTTAATAAATACACTGGCAAACTGCTTTGGGAATATGATCTGCCTGCACCGGGTTTTGCTACGCCTTCTGTTTATGAAGTAAAGGGAAAACAATACCTCGTTATTGCATGTGGTGGTGGTAAATTAAAAACAAAGTCTGGCGATGCATATGTTGCCTTTGCATTACCAGACAAAAAATAATTTATAAAAGGTGTGAAATATTTCTTGCGGCTTTTCTTTCTGCAATAAATATTGCTGTAAGAATAGTGATGAGTACAACGCTGTACTCAATACCATTGAGTGATCTTCCGACAACAAACCATCCGTTTTCACTATGAACAATGAGAATACCCGTAAAAAGTATTATCATTTCACCTATGCAAAAAATTCTTACAAAAAAACGGAGGAACATTAGTATGCCGCCAACTAATTCAAACAGAGTAACAGCCCATGCCAGGTAGAATCCAACCGGGAAACCTTTCGTATCTAAAAATTCGCCAAAGCCGGGAAGTGTGTTGTTATAAACTCTAACTGCAGCATGAAGAATAAAAATTATACCCATCGTCATCCGGAGCGCAGCTATAGGATAAGATGGTTTAAACAGGTTACCTATATTCATTATTAGTTCAAATGCTTTTTGCCAAAGAAATAGATCAGGGCAAGATAAAGAACAATTGCGATCACGATTGAAATGATAACGGACATATCAGTCAGGCCTCGTTGTTTTCTTATCAGGAACTGATCAATAAGATTAAAAACAACTACGACGATTATTACTGTGATGATACGTTGCTTCTCCTTCATGGCGGTTGATTTATAAATTTCAAAATGATTCAGACCAGAAAGGTGTTTTAAGGTTAACAATCAGGTTTTGCAAAAATAGAAAACAATATTAAAGATTCATATCACTGATTATTCCTTTAATCTTTTCATCCAAAGCCAAATCCGTTTTGTCAAACTCAGCCGCGGTTTTCAATTTTGTTTTTACACTAAAGTAAAATTTTATTTTTGGCTCCGTACCGCTTGGTCTTGCGCTTATTTTGCTGCCATCGGCTAAGACAAACTGCAACACATTTGATTTCGGAAGTTTTATCTGCCACTCATCTCCTGTTTTCAGGTTCTTGCCTTTTTTCAATTCATAATCGAGTAATTGAACCACATCAGAACCTGCCAGTGTTTTTGGCGGGTTATTTCTGAATCCCGCCATCATATCTGCTATCTGCTGTTGTCCATCCATTCCTTTTTTAGTAATTGAAATAAGATGTTCTTTATAAAAACTGTACTGAACATACAGGTCGATCAGTTTATCATACAAACTTCTTCCTTTATTCTTTTCATAAGCAGCCATTTCGCAAAGCAAAGCAACAGCGCTGATAGCATCTTTATCTCTTACTTTATCACCTATCATTAACCCATAACTTTCTTCACCGCCAACCACATAATGTTCCTTTCCTTCTTTTTCTCTTATCAATTCAGCTATCCATTTAAAACCGGTAAGTACGTTATAGCAAGTGATATTGTTTCCCTTTGCGATCTCATCGATCAGTTCCGTGGTTACAATTGTTTTCACCACCATGTCATTTGGCTTTGCAAGACCTTTCGCTTTTCTTGCTTCTATCATATAATTGAAAGCAAGTACAGCAGTTTGATTTCCGTTTACCAACACCCAATTGCCATTATGATCTTTTACGGCAATACCGACACGGTCACTGTCCGGATCTGTTCCTAATAAAATATCAGCATTAAGTTCTTTTGCTTTTTTCATTCCTATGCTCATTGCCTCACTTTCTTCAGGGTTAGGATAAACTACGGTTGGAAAATCGCCGCTGATATTACTTTGCTCTTCCACCACATGCACATTGGTAAAACCAAAACGTTCCAATACCTGCGGCACCATCGTTATACCGGTACCATGTATCGGGGTATAAACGATCTTAAGATCATGTTGTTTCTCTATCACTTCAGGATATACACTCAGGCTTTTCACCATTTCAATGTAAGCTTCATCCATTTCTTTGCCAACAATAGTAATGTTCGCTTCACCACCACTCCATTTCACATCATCAACTGAAACGATCTTCTCTACTTCTTTAATTACATTTTTATCATGTGGCGGCACCAATTGCCCGCCATCATTCCAATATGCCTTATATCCATTATACTCTTTTGGATTATGTGATGCCGTGCAAACAACACCACCCTGGCAACCAAGATGACGGATTGCAAATGAAAGCTCCGGTGTCGGACGCAATGCCTCAAACAAAAAAACTTTTATTCCATTAGCCGCAAAAACATTCGCTGTTGTTTCAGCAAAAAAGCGGCTGTTATTTCTGCAATCATGTGTAATCGCAACACGAACCGGGCCTCCGGGGTAAGTTTGATTCAGGTAGTTTGCAAATCCCTGTGTCGCCATACCAACTGTGTATTTATTCATTCGGTTAGTGCCCACTCCCATTATACCACGCAAACCGCCTGTGCCAAATTCCAGATTGCGATAAAATGACTCGGCCAGTTCCTTTGGATTCTCAGCCTGCATTTTCTTTATCGCATCTTTTGTTTCTGCGTCAAAATTTCCGTTTAACCAGTTCGTTGATCTTTCTTGTATCACTGCTTCCATGCTTAATATGTTTTAATGTTGAAAGTTATAGAATTTTGCCAATAGAAACTGAAAAGCCAAAGTAAACGTATTTTTGTTGCGAGGCCCGGTTATATCGGGACGAAGCAATCTCTTCCATATTATTTATTATGAAGCCAGCACCCGTGCAAAGCCAAACATCCGTTGTGTCACTCACTTCAGCTTTCTGTAAAAAGCTCAGCATTCTTTCATTCATTATTTTTATGGTAAGCTGTACGTTTGGTCAAACTGAAAAGGACTCCACAAGCTATATTCCTTTTAAAAGAGTTGTTGATCCTCCTCTCAACAAAAGCCGGGTTTGGCTCATCGGAGGATTAAATGTCGCAGGATACGGCACTTCTATCATCATATTCAATAATACATGGTACAAAGACTATCCCAAAACTTCATTTCATACATTCAACGATAGCAAGGAATGGCAGCAAATGGATAAAGTGGGACATAGCTGGGCAGCTTATAATTCAGCCAGGGCATCAGCAGCTATGTGGCGATGGACCGGTGTAGGAGAAAAAAAAGCAACATGGATCGGCGGCCTTAGCAGCACTGTTTATTTAACTGTAATAGAAATTTTAGATGCTCATTCTTCCAAATGGGGATGGAGCTGGGCCGATATGGGCGCCAATCTTTTTGGCTCCGGTTTATTCATTAGTCAGCAGCTTGGATGGCAAGAACAACGTATTCAATTCAAATTTTCGTTTCATCGCAAAAATTACTCTGACCCAACGCTTAACGAAAGATCAGATAACTTGTTTGGAAGCAGCTGGAGTGAAAGGATGCTGAAAGATTATAACGGGCAAACCTATTGGCTCAGCGCCAATCTAAAATCATTTTTTCCTGAATCAAATCTGCCTTCCTGGTTAAATGTTGCAATTGGATATGGCGCTGACGGAATGTTTGGGGGCTTTGAAAATAAATGGACTGATGGTGACCCCGGTTTTCCAATCGACAGAACGGATATTAAACGATACCGTCAGTGGTTCCTTGCGCCGGATATAAAATTCAGCAATATAAAAACGAACAAGAAAGGGCTGAAAGTTCTTTTTGATGTTTTGGATGCATTTAAATTTCCTGCACCAAGTCTTGAATTATCAAACAATAAGATCAAACTAAATGCGATACACTTTTAGAACTACGATTTGTAGGATTTTGAAAACAAGGATTATGAGGATAATTAGAAATTTCAATATTTGAAAACAGCATACCAAATTTCCTGATAATCCCAATCAATCATGTAAATCGTGGTTCTGTTCTATTGCAGGTATGCACCTGTTATTGTTTCATCCTTCACCTCCACAAAAATATGTTCCTGCATGGTTGTAGCGAGAGAAAGACCAACATAATCAGGCCTTACCGGAAAACTTGTATGTGTTCTTTCAACCAGCACAAGTATCTGAATTTTTTTTGGATGAAAAGCGATAAAAGGTTTCAACGCATAAAGAAGAGTTTTGCCGCTATTGCTTACATCATCGATCAGGACGATCACTTTGTTGTTGAAATCAAAAGATTTGCTCAAACTAACCTCTGCCGGTTGCTTTTTATCAAGTGTAATAGTGATAAGTTCTGTTTTGATTGAAGAAATTTCCCCAAGCATTTTTTGAATGACTCTTGCAACCACACTTCCACTTTCCCTTATACCGGCAAGAATGATCTCTTTTTCATCAATATTGTTTTCCAATATTTCAAAAGCCATTCGGCGCATCTTTTTTTCAGCTACTTGTTTGCTTAGTATATATTTTTTTTCAACACCCATAACAATTCAACAATTTAGCGATTAAACAATTTACCTGATTAAACATTAAACCAATTAACTAATTAACATTACAAGTCTTAATTTAGCAAATGTAATTGATTGCTTATGCAAATCCTTCAACAGGTTTTATTTGTTCTCGTTTCTATTATCTCTGTTTTGTTTTTTACAAAGAAGGTAAAAGAGATCAGCCGTAATATCAAGCTCGGCCGTGATGAGGATTTTAGCGGTAATAAAAACCAACGCTGGAAAAATGTGTTGCTACTGGCTTTCGGACAAAAGAAAATGTTCAAAAACCCGCTTGTAGCTGTGATGCATTTTTTTGTTTACGCAGGGTTTATCATCATCAATATTGAAGTGCTGGAAATAGTGCTTGATGGAATTTTGGGAACTCACAGGTTATTTGCAAAACCACTTGACGGCTTTTATACTTTTCTTATCAACGCATTTGAAGTGCTGGCAGTATTAGTAACTCTTGCCTGCGTTATTTTCCTTATAAGAAGAAACATCATCAAGCTAAAAAGATTTATCAGTAATGATCTTAATGGCTGGCCAAGAAGTGACGCTAATAATATTTTAATAACAGAGATCGTACTGATGACTTTATTTTTATTATTAAATTCAAGCGACAGAGCTTTGCAGTTACAAGGGAACGAACATTATCACGATACCGGGAGTTTCATCTTCAGCGGAATGGTTTCCTCAAGCTTAACCTCTATCTCATCCTCAACATTGGTTTTTATAGAACGAACAGCCTGGTGGCTGCATATCGTCGGCATTTTTGCATTCTTAAATTACCTGCCATACTCAAAACATCTTCATATCATTCTTGCTTTCCCTAATGCATATTATGCAAGACTTGAGCCCAAAGGCGAAATGAGAAACATGCCTGCTGTGCAAAAAGAAGTTTTGTATGCGATGCAACCTGAACTAGCACCAACTGATGCTGCACCTCTTGCGAACTTTGGCGCCAAAGATGTTTTCGATCTTAGCTGGAGAAATTTATTGGATGCATATAGTTGTACAGAATGTGGTCGTTGCTCTGCTGCTTGTCCTGCTACGCAAACAGGTAAGGCTTTATCGCCAAGAAAAATTATGATGGATACGAGAGACAGGCTTGAAGATGTCAGTAAGAATATAAATGTAAATAAGGTATATAAAGATGATGGTAAAAAGTTGCTGCATGATTATATTTCAGTTGAAGAGCTTCGTGCATGCACTACCTGTAATGCCTGTGTGGAAGAATGTCCCGTTTCCATCTCTCCTCTTGAGATCATTCTCGAACTACGCCGCTCGTTGGTAATGGAAGAAAGCAATGCGCCGCAGGAATGGAATGCTATGTTCAGTAATGTTGAAAATAATTTTGCACCGTGGAAATTCGCTCCGGATGAAAGAGATAAATGGGCTCAGGAAGTTTAATAATATTTCTAAAAATAAGTATGAAAAATATAATTCTTATACTTCTCTGCTTTCTGACAACACAATTCGCAATAGGCCAGAGTGCAGAACGGATCTATCGAAATGCAGATTCCCTTTTCAATTCAAAAGATTTTAAGAGTTCAGCTGCTTTTTATACAGAGGGAATAAGATTGCAAGGTCCATTTACCGGATTCAACAGGTATTTGTCAGCAGCTATTTCATGGACACAGGTCGATTTGGCAGACAGCGCATTTTATATACTTGAAATGCTTTCAAAAAATGATTTCCTGATACAAAGTGATTACAAAAACATAGAGAGTGCAAAAGAACTTTCGCCTTTGCACACCGATAAACGCTGGAAAGAATCACTTGCCGCAATTGAAAAAAAAGCAGAATCAAACACTTATCCACAGGAAGAAATAGTTTATGGAAGAAAAGATGGAATGGGATTGCTGATGACACTACTAAAACCAAAGGCAAAGGCAAATGGTAAAGCGATCATCAGTGTCATGGCAGGCAGTTGGTTCTCAAATTTTACAATGGTTGGAAGAAGCGTTTATTATAAAAGGCAGTACCTGGATAAAGGATACAATGTTTTTATGGTTGTGTTGAGTTCGCAACCACGATATGCCATTCCTGACCAGATCGATGATCTGAAACGAGCAGTTCGGTACATAAGATACAATGCAACAAAATTTGGTATCGATCCTGATAAGATCGGTATTGAGGGTGGTTCAGCCGGTGGGCATCTTTCCTTGACAATTGCAATGGCGGACGATAAAATAAATTCAAATGCCAGTGATCCGGTTGACAGAGTTTCTTCAAGAGTGCAGGCTGCGGCTGTTTTATTTCCGCCCACAGATTTTTTTAACTGGGGTTTTCCCGGCGCTGCAATGATAAACGCCAGGCAACAGCAAATACAGGCAAGAGTTTACGGAGCTTTTGATTTCAGGGTCTGGAACAATGCAACAACAACCTATGATCTTGTGACCGATACAAGTGCCCGGACTAAAATCGGAAGAGAGATATCTCCTATCTATTCTGTCTCACCTGATGATCCGCCTGTGCTTATCATTCATGGCGATGCTGATATGGTTGTGCCATTACAGCAATCGCAATCATTTGTTGCAAAGCTTAAAGAAGCCGGAGTTGCAAATAATTTTATTATTAAAAAAGGCGGACGTCATAATGCAGAGGACATGAAACCCGAACTAAATCAATTTGTAGATTGGTTTGATAAGTATTTGAAGTAAATGGCTGGTTATTTTTTTTGTTACCAGCTTTTGAATTTCTATTAAGCTTCTGTTGCGTCGCACTCTTGTACGTTCTGTAATTCTATTCAGTAATTTTTAAATCATTTGCTCTGTTATGGTTATAGCTTTTGCAAATTCATTAACTTGCGGCCTGCAACTCTTTGAACATAATCGCATGAAATGGATATTCTAAAACGGCATGCACGGTATTATTTTTTAGCGTTTCTCAAACATGATTTTAAAGCCAGCATCACTGTCTTCTTTGTTGCGCTGCCTCTTTGTCTCGGTATTTCTTTAGCATCAGGGGCTCCATTGTATTCAGGTCTTATCTCTGGTATTATCGGAGGTATTGTTGTTGGTCTTATCAGCAAGTCGCATTTAAGTGTCAGCGGCCCGGCTGCTGGTCTTACTGCTATTTCAGCAGGTGCCATCACAGAACTTGGTAGTCTTCAAATATTTTTTCTATCAGTTGCAGTTGCCGGTGTTCTTCAATTATTGCTTGGTGTTTTTAAACTCGGCGGCTTTACACATTTTATTCCTTCAGCAGTCATCAAAGGAATGCTGGCAGCTATTGGTATAATTCTTATCGCAAAACAGATCCCTTTGTTACTTGGCTATGATGAAGCATCTTTCTGGACAAAAGAATTATTTAATATCATCACATTAAAAAATGCTTTCAGTCATGTAAAAAATATTTATTATCATACATCAAAGGGAGCCATTGTCATTGCTATTGCTTCACTTGCCTTGCTTATTGTATGGAAAAAAACATTGGCAAAGAAAGTTCCGTTCATACCCACTTCTTTTCTTGTTGTATTATTTGGAACATTGCTTGCATTTTTATTTCAGCAATTCATTCCATCACTTGCATTAAAACCGCAGCAGTTTGTTAACCTGCCATCTAATCTTTTTGTTGATATAAAACTTCCTGACTATAAAGCTGTGTTTAGCAATACAGATATTATAAAAAATGCAGTTGTCATTTGTATTGTCGCTACTCTTGAAACATTGCTAAGTGTAGAAGCAATTGATAAAATTGATCTGTACAATCGTATCACACCGCAAAACCGTGAGCTGGTTGCACAAGGCACAGGAAATATCATCAGTGGCATTCTTGGGGGATTGCCTGTCACAGCTGTTATAGTAAGAAGCTCAGCCAATGCAGAAGCGGATGCAAGAACAAAACTTTCCGCCATCTTTCATGGTATATGGCTGATGGTGCTTGTATTTTTTGCTGCTTCTATCTTGAATATGATCCCTTATTGTGTGCTGGCTGTAATTCTTATCCGGACAGGTTATAATCTTGCCAAGCCCCGGATGATCGCTGCTGTTTATAAATTAGGAAGGGAACAGTTCCTGCCCTTTGTAGTAACCATTATTGCCATGTTATTCACTGATCTGCTTGTTGGCGTTGGTATCGGCATTGCTTACTCCTGCTATTTTATTTTTAAAAATACTTACAAGGCTGGTTATACCCTGGAAACAAAAACAGAAGGACATATCAAACATTATTATTTCAATCTTGCCATCAATGTAAGCTTCATCAATAAAAAAAGAATTAAAGATGAGTTGGAAAAGATCCCCAACTATTCTGTAGTTCATATTGAAGGAGAACACAGCGTTTATATTGATTATGATGTATCCGAGATCATCAATGAGTTCAAGACAAAAGCAAAGCATAAACACATTGAGTTGCATTTATCAGGCATTCCTGAGGTGGAAACTATAAGTGCTCATTAACAAAAATATTTTTTTGAAATTTATAACTTAGGTTGATCATTTATTCCTAACCTTAAACTCAATTCTATGTACAAGCTCTTTACTTTGTTTATTTGCTTTTTTATTTCTTCAATTCTTTATTCACAAAGAGAATATGGTTTAGAATACCAGCATGGGTTTGGGAAATCATACAACAGTAATAGTATAGGTACCTCATTCGAAAGATTTAATAATAGAAAAAGCAGGTGGCAGATAGTTGCTCATTATACCTGGGATATTTTTGTCAGCGATAAAAAAACACAGGGAGTAAGTGATTTTGGTATTTCAGTTGGCTACCGTTATGGCTTTAGTTATGGTGATCAGGGAAATTTTATGACAGGCATCCGGGCTACGTTCTCACACCTGTTAGAAAAGAAGCATACAAGATTTACACCATCTGCTGAATTTGGCTATCACTATATCTTCAACGAGGCCTTAAAATACAGTGGTTTTCTAACGCCATCACTTGCTTTTGGGTATGACATTCCAATCGGTAAAGAAAAAAAAGAAGATTTTAATGGAACGCTTTTTATTCCAAGGATTTCAGGAGGATATCGGTTTAGTAATTAGCCCGGTTTCAATATTGATGTATAAGAAAATAATTTTGAGACAATAACGTTTTACAACTATGAAACGACTTATCCTCTTATTCTCAATCTATATCTTAACCTTAACATCAAGTGCCCAAAAACCATGTGAACTCGGCGGCGAGTATATGAAGCCCATCGGTAAGGGTTATAAAAGCAATATTGTCGGTCTTCGTTATGAAAATTTCAATAACAAAACTAGTTTCAGCATCGGTATCACTTATCATTTTTCTCCAAGAGATGCTTATGGTGGTTTTAAAGGATACGGTATGTATGCAGGATTCCGAAACAGTTTTGGAAACAACATTAATGGCAGCAACCCATTTATTGGCTTGAGGTTATTATTTGCATTTGAAAATTTTGATGGAAAAACCAGTCTCGGAAGTTTAATGTTTACTCCAATTGGTGAAGCAGGTTATCATTTTGTTTTTGGCAAACATATTTTTACTACTCCTTCAATTGGCTATGGCTACCAGATAAAAGTCACGAAAGAACATAATACAAGAGATCAGGATGTAGGTGGCCGTATCATTCCGGGGCTTGCAGCTGGCTATAGATTTTAAAGTAAAAACTTGAAATAAGAGTTGTAAGTAGCTTTTAATTCTGACTACTGACTCCCGACTCCCGACTTCTTCCTTTCCTATTGAACCAATACCACATCGGTACACCTGTAAGCATCAAGATCAAGCCAAAACCAGCCTCTCGTGGCTTTGTGACAATTGTATTAAAAAACAAACCGGCAGCAATAAGAATAACGATAGCGGGCACAACAGGATAACCCCACACTTTATATGGACGAGGTGCATCAGGCATCTTTTTTCTTAAAACAAAAACGCCGAAAGCAGTGGCACCATAAAAAAGAAACATAACGAAAATGATCATATTCGTGAGTTGCTCAAATGTTCCTGATAAAACAAGAAGACATGCCCAAACGCATTGCATTAAAAGCGAATTACCCGGAACTGCATACTTATTTAACTCACCTGCTTTTTTAAAAAACAAACCTTCTTTTGCCATGGCATAATATACACGGCAGCTTGTAATAATTGTTGCATGATTGCAACCAAGGGTTGTAACAAGGATCAGGATCGCAATAAACATTTCACCATTTCTTCCCCAGAAAACTTTTACGGCTTCGATAGCAGCGATTTTCGAGCTTTGAGGATCAGCAATCCGCTCCATTGTTTCCATTGGCAGCAATGATAAGTAAGCAGTGTTCACCAATAAATACAAACCAATAATAATAAAAACACCAATGGCAATGCCGCGGGGGATATTTTTGTTTGCATTCTTTGCCTCACCTCCTATAAAACCAACCGAAGCCCATCCCTGGTAGGCCCAGAACGCCGCAAGCATTGCAGTAAACATAGCGCTGAATGTAACAGGCTTGTTATTTGTTGTTTCCATATTAAAGGCCATACCTATATCAGATTGTTCACTGCTCAATCCAAAAACAATTATTGTAAATAAACCTGCAAATACAAATAGAAGTATTCCTGTACCAAGCCATGCGCCGGTTTTTAGTCCTTTACTGTTTATCCATGTAAGAAGTAAGATCAATACAATAGCTGTAAACTTTACATTGAAGTTTTTGAAAGGGTAAAACACTTCGCCGATATTATATGCTGAATATGATTCAAGCATTGGCGGTAAATGGACGATACTGCTTAACGATTCAGCAAACACATAAGCAAGAGATGAGATCGCAGCGGTCTGCATCACAGTAAACGTTGACCAACCAAACTGGAAAGCAAAAAATCTATTGTATATCTTTTTATAATAAGCATAATCTCCGCCGGTATCAGCAAGCAGTCCGGCAACTTCAGCATAACTCAATGCACCAAACAAACTGATGATGCCGGCGATCACCCATGCAACCAATACCCAACCGGATGAATGTAATGTATCTGCCATCGGCGCCACTTTTTTGTAAACACCAGAGCCGATCACATTGGCAATGACAAAAACAATAACAAGCCTTAATCCAAGTGTACGGTTGAGTTGTTGAGTGGCCATAATTATTTTTTGTGATGATAATATTACATCCTTTCATCTGCACTTGGACCGTACATTCCGGGAACGGGGACATCGAGTAAACGCAAATAAACCGATAGTTGACCACGATGATGGATCATGTGACTGAATGCCCAGCCTCGGATCGCTACTTTCTTGGGAGTAGCGAACATAATCTGCTCTCCCCTTCTTACCGTCCATGGTTTATTAAAATCTTCATCACTCATTGCCGATAAATCATCGATCGCTTTGTCAAGATTGGTTTGAAAGATATCTAATAATTCTTCAGTAGATGCGGCAATACGGGGATTGAAGTTGTAGTTTTTCATAAAATCAAAATCATCGATATGAAAAATATCAGAGGCCCAATGAGTGGTTTCAGCAACATGTGTCGCCAGGCGGCCAAGTGTCATTGATTTTTCATGCGGCTTCCATTCTTTTTTATCTAGCGGAACTTTCTCCAGCATTTTTTTTGTTAATGATGATTCGTGTTTCATTTCTGCAATTAAAGCATCCTTGATAGCCATAGTTATGATTTATTGTGAATAAAAGGTAAGCAGTATTTTTTTTACTTCTTCAAAATTATATTCAGAAACATAATGTCCGCCACCGGGAATGATAGTTGCTGATACTGACTTTGCATTTACAAACATTTTTTTTGCATATTCAACATTTGATACCGATACAAGATCATCTTTGTCGCCATGCATAATATACACCTGGCAGGTAATCGATGTAAAACCAGCAGCTAATTCTTTCAGGTCAGTTTTTAAATACCATATTTCTTTATTACTCTGCTTCCATGCACCGGGTACAAAATAATTCAATGGAGTTGTTTGCAATGTCTTTCTCCATTTCTCAGGTTTCTCTGCAGCAGGGTCAATTGAAGAAGCCAATAAAACCAAACCCGAGAACAACCCAGGATTATCAATTGCTAATTTAATAACCAATGGGCCACCAAGGGAACGGCCAATTGCATAAACAGGTTTATTATTTTTTAATTGCTTTAGTAAAACGCTAACGATAGCAGATTGTTCAGTTAAGTTTTTTGCAGAGCCAAACTCACTGTAACCAAAACCCGGACGATCTACCGAGATCATCCTGTATTTTTTTAACAGGTCTGGATCTTTTAAATACTCGCCAAATTTCATCCAGCTTCCGGGGCTGCCGTGAACAAAAAATAATGTTGGCAAACTATCATTACCTGTTTTTGCATAATGCAATCTAAAATTCCCGGCATCAATTGTTTCTGTAAAAAGTTCAATGCCTGCTTTTTTAAAATTTTTTTTTGCAGTTGTATCGTTTATACGGTATGTCATGCCACATTGAGCAAACAAAAGCCAGACAGATAGGAGGATCAATAACATTAAATATATTTTCCGTATCCGTTTAGGTTTCATTTTAAAAAGCTTTTTCAGCTATTTTTTAAAAAGCATATTGTATAATTGGAAAAGTCCGGCTAAGATGAAAACAACACCCATGAAAATATTCAGGGCCCTGTTGCTGGCTTTTAATTTTGTAATGATCCATTTGCCACCGTGAATATAGACTGCCAGCCCTGCTAAAGAACCGAGCCCCGCTCCTGCCGTGAATATGTTGAATTGAATGGTTGTCGGGATTAGCACTTTGCTATTTAGTAATTGTGTACTCCATAAAAACCAGAAAGGTATTTGTGCAGGATTTATACCGCTTACAACAACGCCGAGTAAAAAGCGATCCATTTTATTATTTAACAACAATCCTTTTTTGGCGCTGGTTTGTTTGCGTGCAATTACAAATGCAAGTATACCTAATCCTACAAATACAAAAACAGTGAGCCAACCCATTATTGCAAAAAGTATTTTATGCTCTACCACCCAATCCATTCCGGTCAATGCAAGCCGCAAATAAATTATTTCAACAAGCACAATTCCTAAACCATATTTCCAGGCATTTCGAAAACTTTCCTGTACGCTTAGTTGGGTTGCAGTAAGATTCATATTGCCAAGCGGCAATTGCCCGAGGAAACTAATGAGTGATCCTATAAAAAAGATTTTTGCTAATTCAAACATAACTACATCTGTCTGTGGATGGTTTTTTAAAAATCAGGTAACAGTAGCTTCAATTTCTAATAATCGCTTATAATTTTTTTTGGCCTGACCCATAAACTTTGAACCCTCCCTTAAACCCCAGTATCGTACACCAAGCCCGTTATTGATCTTCCCGATTTTGTATAAATGATCCCAATGCCTGACTATTTCTTTCAGTGCCTGCCAGTAACTCATGTTGCAATCAAAAATATGAATGGTGGCGGCACCTGCCCCATTGTATTCAAGTACCTCAATGTTCTTTCCATTTTTCAGATCTTCAAGGGAAGTACATTTAAGATCATATCGGCCAAAATAAAACTGCCCCGCTTCATTGCTTATTTTATCAAACACATCACATAACCGCTGATCTATTTCTTTATTCAGGTTAATGAATTTGGCACCATGCCTGTGATTGCCTGCATAATTCAATACATAGTTTTCATTAGCAGCGGGAACATGATTCCATTTTTCCCCGTGTCTCCTTTCTAATTCTTCTTTTTTATGCTTTGCCAATGGATGTAGGTCAATTAATTCTGCCAAAGTTTTTTTACCATCACCCGTTACATGCAAATAATCTTTAGCCACCAGCCCGGTTATAATTCCCTTTGTTTCGCCGGGATATCGGATATGAAAAACACTAAACTCCATAGGCAATTGAACAAAAGATTGCAGGATATACGGTTCTCCTACTTTCCGGTGATATTCAGCCAGCTTATCATCAGTTGAAATTATTCTGAATAACACACCTTGCATACCAGTATCAGGTTTTGCTACAAAAGGATAATTCAAACCGGCATTGTTTAATTGTTCTTTTATATTTCCCAGAGTGTCCTTATTGTCAATGAACAATGTTTTGGGTAAACACCATTTGGGCAACTGGCTGTACATCTCCTTTTTGCTGCCACCTTCAAATCCCGCAAAGATCAATGATGGATTAACTGGTGTAAAAAACCAGAAAGCTCTTGCTTTTATAGAATAGTATAGCCATGCAATACTAACCGGCGCATATATCGCATCGTAGGACCAGTTTTCCCAATTAAATAAATGTTGAAAAAATCTCTTCATTTAAACCTGCCTTACATTTTTAAAAGTATTCTTAATGATCATTTGCTACCCTTCTGTTCGTCCATTTTTTTTTCTAATCCATGTGTTACTTCTTCCGCATGCTCCACTTTATGCACTGTTGTTTTTTTCTTACTCATCTTCCAGATCTGAAAGATAGCCGTGAGTAAAAAAATGCCACCGATCACCCAATTGATAACATGGTGACTGTTTTGCAATTTATCAGCAACCAGACGACCACCGAAAATAAAAACACAATTGCCTATAAGTGTTCCTAAAGCTATGCCTGCAATATAAATATTGTAATGATTGTTTTTTGGTAATAATAATTTCTTTGTAAGGAGAACAGTGCTCCACCCAAACCAAAAAGGTATTTGTGCAGGACTTACTGCACTCATAAAAAAGCCAAGAAGTATTTTAGGAAGAGAGCTGCTTAATATTACATTTTCCTGTTCACCAGGTTTCATTGCTGCATAAAAACTTGATATGGCAAGTAACAAGACAATAATCAGTGTGATCCATTCCAGCAATTTAAAAAATACTTTCTTTTTTCTCACCCAATCCATCGCTACCAATGAAAGGCGTACATAAATAGCTTCGGCAAGTAATGAGCCTGATGAAAATTGTAATGCCTGCAAGACGCCATCACTAATGCTTATTTGCATAGCAGCAATGTTCAGTGTCCCCAGCGGAAGGGAGCCGAGGAAACTAATAAGCATCCCGATAAAAAAAACTTTTGCTAATCGCACTGTGCGAATGTACAAACTAACGGGAAAGATAAAGTGGACAAGACCTGTTGAATGCAGGCAGCATTTAAGGAGCGGCTTCTAATTCTTCTTTGCAAAAACTGAAAGCTCAACGGTAAGTTCGTCAGACATTGAAAAACTTTTTCCTCCAACGCCGAACTCTCTTCTGTTAAGTTTAAAATCACCGGCAAAAAGAATTCCTCCGTCTTTCGCTGTATAAGTGAACGGAAAGCTGATCTCTTTTGATACATTTTTTATGGTAATGATCCCGGTTATGTAGAGATATTCTGGTTTATTGGTAGTTGCTATTTTAGTTGATCTGAAACTGATCTTTGGATATTTTTCCACATCAAAATATTCGGTCTTTCTTAAATGATTGTCTCTTGCTTCTATATCAGTATCCACCGTTTTTGTATCCACACTTACATTAAAGCTTGCAGTGGCAAGTGATCCTGCGTCAAAGGTAATGCTTCCGCTAAGCCCTTCAAAAGTTCCGCCGGTATTGATACCAAAATTCTTTATCACAAACCGAACCTTTGAACCGGCATCGGCAGGCGTATAGGTTTGGCCAAATGATATCACCGATATAAACAGGGATACAACTAAAAGACTTTTTCTGAACATTTAAGATTGTTTATACAACCTGTAAGAACGTTTTTTTCTCAAAACCCGTTGCTTTCAATGAAAAAAAAATAAGTTTAACAAATTACAAGGCCGGTGGCTGATTACCTCTTCGCTAATCAAATTTTTCGATCATTTTAAAGTGCCGGCGGGCTTCTTTCAGAAAATCACGGCCCTTTTTAAAAGACCAGTAAGGTGTTCCGTTTTCATGGTTGTATTTGCTTATTTGAAACAGCACCTTCCAGTGCTTCAATATTTCACGGTAAGCCTGCCAGATATTGAGGCCTGCATCATAAATATGATTTGGCTCCGCGCCGCAACCATTGAATTCAAGAATAGAATAATTGTTTCCTTCTTTCAGTTCATCAAGTGATACGCATTTTATATCATAGCGGCCATAATAAAATTTATTGGTATAATGGCTGAGCTCATCAAAAACTTTATGCAGTTTTTCATCGGCAAGATGATGAAGGTTGATAAATCTTGCGCCCCGGTTATGATTGCCGGCATAAGAAAGATAAAAATGTTTGTTTTCAGGCAACACCCTATCCAGCCGGTGTTCATGCCGGTGTTTCATTTCTTCAAGCCGGAACTTAGCACGGGGATGCTGCAGAATCAGTTCCCATAAAGTTGATTTGCCATCGCCATAAACTTCCAGCAACTCTTTTTGAATTAACCCGCTGATAGTTCCCTTCATTTCTGCAGGATGGCGATAATAAAAAACACTCAACTCAACAGGAAGATCGATCAATTCCTGTATAATGTATTCAACAGGTATTTTTTCATGATATTTTCTCAGCTGATCATCGTTATCAATTCTGCGAAAAAGAATTCCCTTCATACCAACGTCAGGTTTTACAATAAAAGGATATGTAAACCCATTGTCCGTAATTATCTTTTTTACTTCATCAAATGACAGATGATGAAGTATGTAGATTGTTCTGGGATAAGAGCCTGGCGGTAACTGATCATACATTTCTTTTTTGCTTTCACCTTCAAAGCCACCAAAAGTGATCGTCGGGTTTGATGAACTGAAAAACCAAATAGACCTGGCTCTTAAGCAATACCATGCCCATACAAAACCAATGGGAAAGTACAGCACATAGAATGGCCATAGTTCCCAATTGGTAATTCTTGTAAAAAAATTCTTAATACTCATGGAGCTGGCAAAAATAAAGTTTGCAAAGCAGTATCTGTTTTTTGTATAGTGGTATTTTAAGATTATTTTTAAAAATCAAAACCAAATTTCATGAGAAAGTTACCATTACTTATACTCCTCCTTTTGATTTTTTCTTCATTTAGTGTATCAACAAACAGCAATATTGATCCAACGAACGATCCTGCCCCGAGTGTTGCATTGCCGATTGATAAAATTGCTTCAATAAAAATGAAAGAAGCTCAAAAAATTCTTGGAAGAAAATTTACGCTTAAAGAAAAAATTGCTTTTAAAATTGCTCAGCTTAAATTAAAGAAGGGATTAAAAGCAAAAGAAGAAGGAAGATCATCAAAGGGACAAACAGCCATGATACTTGGAATAATAGGAATTGCATGTATCCTTATTCCGTATGGCATTCTTGCTTCGATTCCACTTGCTATTCTCGCAATTGTGATGGGCTCGCAAGCCAAAAAACAAAACAAAAATGATGGGAAAGCTCAAGCAGGGATCATTCTTGGCATCGTAACACTTGGATTAGTTGCACTTGCATTGATCTTAGTAATTGCAATTCTGGCAACCTGGGATGGATGGTATTGATCTGATCAGGATCATTTTCGTTTCTTTGCGCAGTCTTTTTAATTAAATATTCATAGAAACTTATGAAGGTTCCTGTACTTGCTGAACTTTTTGCTGAAGGGAAACAACCGGAGGTTTTATTTTGGGTGGGTTGTGCCGGTAGCTTTGATCAACGGGCACAAAAGATCACTAAGGCCTTTGTAACTATTCTTGATAAAGTTGGTATAAGCTATGCTATTCTTGGAAAAGAAGAAATGTGTACAGGCGATCCTGTTCGCAGGGCCGGTAATGAATTCATGTTTCAGATGATGGCATACCAGAATATTCAGACGCTGAATAATTATGGTATAAAAAAGATCGTGACTGCCTGTCCGCATTGCTTCAATATTCTAAAAAATGAGTATCCAGACTTGGGGGGTAATTATGAGGTCATTCATCATACGGTTTTTTTACAGCAGTTGATCAATGATGGAAAAATAAAATTAAAAGACGGAGGTGCATTCAAAGGCAAAAAGATCACTTATCACGACAGTTGCTATCTCGGCAGGGCCAATGATATTTATGAAGCGCCAAGAAAAGTGCTTGAAGCTTTTGATGCTGAACTTGTGGAAATGAAACGATGTAAAACAAATGGCCTTTGTTGCGGTGCTGGTGGGGCACAAATGTTTAAAGAAGAAGAAAAAGGAAATACCCGGATAAATACAGATCGCAGTAATGAGGCTATCGGAACCGGTGCAAATGTGATCGCTGCTGCATGCCCTTTTTGCAATACAATGTTAACAGATGGAGTAAAGCTTGCAGAAAAAGAAGATTCCGTGAAAGTGCTTGATATCGCAGAATTAGTTGCAGCGAGTTTAGCTTAATTTTGCTCTATGAATTTTGAATATAAAAATCTCCTCGACGAAAATTTTTCTTCTGACAGTCGTGTTTGGATCTATCAAAGCAGCCGCTTGTTTACTTTAAACGAAGCATTAACTATTGAGGAGCTTTTAAATGATTTTACTGCAAAATGGTTATCACATGGTACACCGGTAAAAGGTGCCGGTTATTTATTTTTTGGACAGTTCATTATTTTAATTGCTGATGAAAAAGCCACAGGTGTTAGCGGATGCAGCACCGATAGTTCAGTTCGGTTAATAAAAGATATAGAACAACGTTTTGGTGTAAACATGTTTGACAGAACAACTTTGGCGTTTGTTATAAAAGATAAAGTGCAGTTGCTACCCCTTTCACAATTACAATATGCATTTGATAATCGTTTTATCGATTCGCATACTTTATACTTTAATAATCTTGTACAGACCAAAGCCGAATTAGAAAATAACTGGTTGGTACCAATAAAAGATAGCTGGCTTTCAAAAAAGATTACTGTAAATGTGTAAATTAGAAATGCAAAAGAGGAAGTAGTCTTGCATTAGGCGAGAAGATAGCTTCCACAAAATCAGCGGAAGTAGCTCACCTGGTAGAGCGACAGCTTCCCAAGCTGTAGGTAGCGGGTTCGAGTCCCGTCTTCCGCTCAAATGGATAATCTGCCGCAGGCGAATCCAAAGCGATATGTAGCCCATTCAATCGGGGTCTTCCGCTCTGATTTATTTCTTAATTTTTCTTACAGGGTTTTTCGGAGTCTTTGTAAAATTATACGCCAACGTCACCCTGTAATTTTTTGTTTGTGTTGTGTTGGATGAATGAACCTCAAAATTAGTTCCGAACGTATTGCTGTTGGTTATCTGGTTACGGAAAGGATCGATGAAATTCAGCGTGACAATGAATTTTTTATCAAAGAATTTCTTTTGCACACCGACATTCATACTCAGGTTCCAGTTCACTGAGCCCTGGGGATTTGCAAAACGGTTGCTTGTGAAATTGCCTGTAAAATTCCAGATGTCCTTTATTGAATAGTTTCCGTTAAGCGTCGTGGTAAACGAGCCACCATCACGGTACTTTCTGAAAGTTTTATCATAATCACTGTATTTGTTGTAAGTATAGCTTGCACTCAGGTTTACTTTTACTTTTTTATTTATGGTAAGTCCATTCCATGTACTTACTTCATATTCTTTTCTATGGCTGATGTTTTCCCATGTTATTTGAGTTTTGCCATCATTCAACAATGTTCTTATATGGGAAAAAATATCTTCTACTTTATTATATCCCAATCCAAGATTTAGAAAATACTTTGGCTTAGTACGTCCAATCACAAAATCAAAATTGTGAGCCAGTGATGGGTTCAATTGGTAATTTCCAAAACGAATATTGTAAGGGTCAGAGAAATCAATAGTTGGATTTAATTCATTTATTCCAGGGCGACGTATAGTTTTTCTATAAGACAATGTAATGTTCAGGTTATCGTTCCAGTTTTTATTGATGTTGGCAAAAGGCAGAAAATTCCAGTAATCATTTCCAACTTCTTTTCCTTCTTTGATCAGATCAAAATTAATAGTGGTTTGTTCAGCAGCGACCCCGGCTGTCACACTAAACTTCTCTGCTAATACTTGCTTCACCGATGCACGAAGATTGCTTACATCCTGGTGGAATTTAAAATGATTACTGAGCAAGTCCATTGGCATAAATACTTTCTCAGGTTTTTTCAAATATGTGGCATTAACAGTAATGTGGCTGTTACTGCGATTATATGCACCGCCAACAGAAAGAAAAGTCTTTTTATCAACCAACGGCTTATCATAACTTACCCGGATATTATAACCGCCGTTTTTGCTATCAGTTATCTGTTCCTGTGTAGAATCAATTCCATTTGGTGTATGATCAGGATTAAAAAATTGTTGGTAGAAAGTTCTGTCGTTATTATTCAATGAAAAATTAGCGCCTCCAATTACTCTGAATTGCTCTCCGGCTTTTTGACCCTTCCTTGTGTACGTTAAATTTAAAGCAGGATTATAGTTATCGCCCTCACTACGAATGGTTCTTTCACTTAATCTGTATATCTCATCAAAGCGGTTGAGGTTTGTGTATTCCGTTGTATTGCGGTTAATAAAATCATTTTGGTTATAAGTTGCCGTGAAATTCAGGATCTGATCTTTCGAAATATCATAATCAATATTTACCCGCAGATTTGGCCGGATACTTTTATTTAAAAAAATATTTTCAGTAAGAAAGTAATTAGATGAATCTGTATAAATGTTTTTCCTTTCGGAGTTTCCAAATCCATTAAAACGATTAACAGCAGCGCCGGCATTTATATTTATTGCAAATTTATTTTTACGGTAATTAAAATTTCCATTTATGCTGCCCTCTCCTCTTGTTCCTGCGGAAACACTTAGCCTTCCTCCCATTCCCACTTTGCCTTTTCTTGTAACAATATTTATTACACCGCCTTGTTCATTTGCGTACTGAGGAGGAGGATTTGTCATCACTTCAATTTTCTCAATTGAACTTCCGGGTAAAGATTCCAACAGATCCTGCAGTTGCTGAAGATTTAATTCAACTGGTTTATCATCGATCAAGATCTTTGGTTCTTTTCCTCTTACCAATATTTTCCCATTCGGATCTTTTGAAACAAGCGGAACATTGTTGAGCAATTCACTTGCATTGCTGCCAGCCGCTAAAGCCGATTCACTTGCATTGAAAGTGATATTGCCATCTTTTGATTGTATCAATGGCTTTTCAGCATAAACAACCACTGTTTCCAGTTCTTTTGATTTTTCTGAAAGCCTAATATCAGCCAGATTGAAATCGGATCTTTCTGTGCGGACATTGATGCTATCTATTCGTAACGAAGCATAGCCGATTGAAGTAATAGTAAGACTATAGTAGCCGAAGGAAAGATCAGTAAACGAGAACTCACCATTTTTATCGGTAACCTTAGAATATTTTTTATCAGTGCCTGGCAAAAGCAGTTGAACCGAGGCGCCTTGTACCGCCTTTTGGCTTGATGAATCCATCAGGTTGCCACTAACAATACCGCCGCCGTTCTTAGCACTCTGTGAATGGGCTAATGACCCTAAAAACAGAAAAATTGCCAGAAATCCGAATCTCCTCATAACGCAAATTTAGACGACATGAATATTGAAAACCTGTTTTTTGTATCAAAGCTGTATCACTTTTAATATTTGGTCATGCCATCCTGTCACCGGCTGCACTTATTTACTTAAATTTGTATCCCGTTACGCCTAAGGCGGGATCAAATTTTAGAAGTAAATGCTTGATTATATATCCGGTAAAGTTCAGGA
>Ga0209798_10000041_pt1 | contig 71194 bp, 82 predicted proteins | sample DOMMetBare3Fresh_FD_187475 | JGI IMG/M metagenome (GOLD analysis project Ga0209798, IMG submission 187475) | Wetland sediment microbial communities from St. Louis River estuary, USA, under dissolved organic matter induced mercury methylation -... | ecosystem: Environmental > Aquatic >...
ACACACCTAATACCCTAATTTATTACTATTAACCCATTTACCAATGCCCACACACCTAATACCCTAATTTATTACTATTAACCCATTTACCAATGCCCAGATTACTATTAGCCCAAAATTATATGTTTTACAGCATATTTTAAGACCCATTTGCCAATGCCCAGATTACTATTAGCCCAAAATTATATGTTTTACAGCATAATTTCAATCGCTAACAGAACAAAAAAAGCCGGAGAACTTAATCCCCGGCTTTTCTTATATCCAAATACTCTTTATTTTACAGCAGAGTACTTGGCCTCAAAAGTTCCTTTCTCTACCCAAGTAGGCGTGTTAGAACCATCAAACAGGACGTAATACCCTTCCTTTGGCTCTTGGTTTGACAACGCATAGCCCTTTAGAGTATCAAACTGCACATCGGTCATAGCCTTTGCCTGAACATTAACAGTTCCCGAATACAACACTAAATTATCCATCCTAATTGTTTTAACAGTTCCCGAATACAACACTAAATTATCCATCCTAATTGTTTTAAATGATTAAGGCCCAAAGATATTAACTTTATTCCAAAAAGTGCTAAACCTATAACGATATAGGCCATTACGCTAATAACTATTACAGCCAAACTAAGAATAGCCCTTAATAAGAAAGTCATCATAAGCATAGTTTTTATATTAGAGAAGGCAAAGATTCAATTATCTACTCAAAGTAAACCGATTTATCACCTTGGCTATTATCTTTTAACCACGAGGCTTAAACTACCAATTTATAGTGAAGGTGTAATTACCCTCATCATCCGATCTCTTACCTACCTTAAACCCCATGGCTTCTATCTCCTCCATCAACTTTACATTTTGACGGTATGCAGGACAATCGAGCTGGTAATGATACCAGCCCCTATTAGCACGGTACAAACACATATCGAGTATTTTAGCTACCGACAACTTATTGTCATCACTAATCTTCCTAAGCTCTTCCGGTGTTATAATTTCTTTTTTCATAATTTATCAATTATTTTACGGGTCAAGTATTCAACGATATAGGCTAATGTTTCATCCGCCTATGTTATAGGTTGCCCAACGCGATTAAGGATAAACATACAGGCATGCACAGTTTCATGCGCCACGGTAGCGGCCATATCGGCAATGCTGCCAAGTCTCTTGAGTCTAATAACGGTTTGATTGGAAGGAAACATCACCGTTCTTGCTCTGCAAGTGTCAGGCAGGTGTAGAAGTGGCATCATGTCGTCTTCCGATATGTCGTATGGGCGCAGTATGGCTTTAACATATGTATCAGTGCAGTCCACCAGAACCATAACATCAAATGGAAACAAGTGCAAGGGTATTATGAAACTGTATTTAGCCATTCCTCATCAATTTAAGAACCCAAAGAAACTGAATAGTGTTACCAATTATTGCATATTTTGCAGGGCAGTAAAGCCACAACGCCAGACAGACCAACGCCAGCAATATCGTTATTACATTCTTAGTCATGACTTACGTGTTTTAATTTCTTTATAATCATAGTTACGGCAAATTGGGTCAATACAACTCAGCTCCTTAAAAAGGGCTCTCATCTTTTTGCACTCTGATTTCCCCTTCCCAAGACATGCGCAACCGGCGCAAGGAGTATCCTCGATGAGCCTTTCCTTCTCTGTCTGCTCAACCAGATCATACTTTATGCCTTCTATTTTAATCATGCTTTTTGTGTATATGGTGCCCCACCCAATAAGCTATATAGAACAGCAGGGCGAGGCACGTGAAAAATAATAATATTAATTTCATTTGTAAACAATAAACTACATAAACAATTTCTGACTACGCCCCTTATTGGCCTATATGCTACTAAAAAGTAAGTATAAAATACCAAAATAGACATTATAGGAGTATTGTTTCTATTGTTTACGTCTTTTTAAGTTAATAATTGTCAGCACATTAAGTATAAGCTATTATTGTCTATTCTCAATTGCTTTTAGGAAACTTTCGGCCTGCCTTATGGCTATTTCAGATATACTGTTCCCTGTTTGCGATAAGTATTCAGGACTTACCCTTCCGCTTGCTATTATGGCTTTGGCAAATTCAAGAGCTGTGCTGTCGAAGTCTAGCCTGTCAATAACAGAAGGGGCATAGAGTTCGTAGCCATCTGGTATTTCATCATCGCTTGTTATATACGGCATAGCGGATACGGGCGCATAGGTTTCTATAAAATAATACTTGCCTTCGTCATTCCCATTAAGCTTAAACATATTGGTACCTCCCGCTTTTTCCAAAATATCAATAATCATTTTCCCTTTATTGGGCATCCCCTTTATAGCTATTTTCTTCATAATGTTCCAGTATTAAAATTAATAATTCTGCTTTTAATATCATCCTATCCAGTACGGACAGTACCGGACTATAATCTTTTTGCGTGTTCTCCATCATCTATACTTTCAAAATGTGCGTTAGGGTGATTAGGTACATCAAACTCGATCATACACAGATTGGCTACGTCAACAAGATATTCAGCATTTCCTGATTCCTGATACCTTTTAAGTCTGCTAATGGCTGATCCTATCCGGTCATATTTCGGGGCATCTTTAGCTTTGTAGTCACCGTACCGGTACGTGCCAAGAACCATTCGGTTATGCCTTAGTTCATCGAACCGGTTGCACCATTGCGACTCGTACAAAGAATCCAAATTCTTCATCGGTTCTCCTGACTCTAGTTCCGGTAAACCGCACTTCCACCGCCAGGCATTATCAACAAAATATTGTCTATCAGGCATATATCTCGGGTAAAAGTTTAGCAAATTCAACATATAACGGGTTCATAAGTTCTTGCATTTGAGGATGCGCACCGGGGGAGCAACGCTGACGGAATATCTCCTTCCATTCACGAAGGTTGGCCGTTACTACTATTTCAGTTTTAAGTGCATTAGGGAGTACAGATCGGGCTTCCTGAGGAGACCACTTTCTTAATCTGGTATCTACTTTTTGCGTAAAATGATTTATTTGGTTGATTTTTTTAACATAACTGCTTTCTGCGTTATACAGATCTCTGATAAAAATAAGTTCATCCGATATTGAATCTTCTTTAACGTCTCTCATAATGTCCTCAAAAATCTGGGCGGCAGTGTAAGACCCCGGAACTATGGCAAGCCACGGCGGTATTATGAACGTAAGTTCTCCATCGAATTTACCGGTAGCATAATTGCAATACCTTGTACTTTCCTGAGAGAATGACGCTAATCTGTGACGAACCAATTCATGCGAAACACCGCGATCACAGATAAACTTCACACTGACGGACTGGTGTTCTATGACAGACAAATGACCACGGGCTACGATCATCCTCACGAATTTACTTGCGGAGTATTCGGTTATTTTGTCCTCACTCTTGTAGCAGGTACGCCCGGCCAGTTCTATTGACCTCAACACGGAGTCCCTGTCGATAGGCGTCAATATTTCAAACGACGGCTTTATTAATTTCATATAAAAATGTTATTTAGTTACGGAGCAAATGTATGTATTTACTGCGTAACTAAAAAACATTTTACCAAAAAATGTAAAATTATTTTCCTAAATATTTTTTTATTCTTGCTTTAACTGCTTCCATGAGATCGTCCTGCGTAGCACTCTTACGTTCTATGGACTTTATAACATCAAGGTCAATAGTCTTAGATGCTACAAGTTTGTTGACTATGACTACTTCCTTTTGCCCCTGCCGGTCTAACCGGCTATTGAACTGCTGTTCTAATTCTACCGACCACGTCTGCCCGAACCACACAATAATATGCCCCCCGGCTTGTAGGTTTAGCCCGTGCCCGCCTGATGCCGGGTGCATCATTAAAACTTGTATCTTACCCGCGTTCCAATCCTTTATATCCTTATCCGTTTTGAGTTCCCGGGGCTTGTACTTTGATAGCGCTGCCTTTAACCTTTCACTGTCGTGCCTGTACACCCATGCTATAAGGACTGGCTTGCCATTTGCATTCTCCACTATTTCTTGAACGGCATCTATCTTAAGGTTATGTACCTCGTGATAGTTTTTGCTGTCATCATAGACAGCGCCATTAGCGAATTGGAGCAACTTATTGGACAGCGCAGCGGCATTAACGGCTGATATTTCTTCGCCGTCGTCTCCAAACAGGGACAGCACCATATCCTTTTCAAAGGAGTCATATTTTGCTTGTATATCCGGTGGGAATTTGAGTTCAATAATATTTGTTATGCGCCCGGGAAGATTAAGATAATCCTTCGCCTTCATACTTATGCAAATATCGCTTATCTTATCCTGTATGCGCTGTTCACCGTCTTTGCTTATTTCGTAAGAGTACACGATAGAACCGTTTCGCTTACCCGGGCGGAAGTAGTCTTCTCTAAAATGACTTATGAACTTACCCAGCCTTTGCCCTCTGTCAAGGAGATATACTTGGCTCCACAGGTCTATTAGGCCATTTGGGGCAGGAGTGCCGGTAAGGCCAACAACTCTTTTAAAAGAAGGCTGTACGCTTCTTAGCGATTTAAAGCGTATAGATTTGGGGTTCTTGAAGCTGCTTAACTCATCTATCACCAGCATATCGAAAGGTAACATGGAGCCACCGTATTGGCCGCATAGCCACGAAATATTATCGCGACCTATGGTGTAAATATTGGCTTTTTCAACGAGGGCTTTTCTGCGTTGCTTTTCCGATCCAAGTATCTTAGAAACTTTCAATTCCGAAAGATGCTCCCATTTCTCTATTTCTGCGTCCCACACACTTTCGGCCACCCTCTTAGGAGCTATGACAAGAACTTTATCTATCTCAAGTTCCTCATATATCAATTTGCGTATTGCAGTGAGGGTAGATACAGTTTTCCCTAAGCCCATTTCCAGAAACAAGCCACAATGGGTATTATCTATTATGTGATCGACTGAGGCTAATTGGTATTCGTGTAAATCCGATTCATTCATAATCTGCAATAACTTTATAAATATCTTCCGAATTATCAAGAACCTCGACCCTAAAGCCGAGGTTCCTTAATTTGTTATGGATTAATAGCTGTATTTTTCTTGGCTTCTTACCCGTGGTTTTCAATTCCACAAAAAATAGAATTCCCCCGGGGAGCAAGCATAGCCTGTCTGGCAATCCGGTTATATGAGCCGATAGTAGTTTCAAGCACAACCCTTTCATTTTCTTTTCTACAAGTCTCTTCAACAAACGCTCTAGCGTTTTTTCTGATTCTATTCCATTCTTCATCAGTCAATCTTTCTTGAGTAATATTTCTGTTTTCCATACAGCGCAAAATTTTTAGTTGATTTTGATTGTTCCCAATTTTCGAGACTGCGAAGTATTTCATTAATATCTCGGGTCTTATATCTATCCATGTCTTCTTTTTTCTGACCTAAGCATTCACACCATACTTCGGCGATGCAAACGTAGTCCCTCTCTATAGTACCTTTGGCACTCAAAGGGTCTGACAGATAAGCTTTTCTTTCGAATATGTCTTTCGAGTTCCAGTCTTCGGGGAGTAGCATATCGAGATATTCCTCTATGATACCGGTGCGGTCGTCTGTTTCGCAGTGGTCTTTTTGTTCTTGCTTAGCTAAGTTAGTTGCGGCAGCACTGAGGAACGGTTTTTCTCCATTACGATACAGGGTTGTAGCTTCTGCCCATATTTGATCTACTTCCGCATCAAGGTCGGTGAATATACTCTTAGTGGCGAACTCGGTATTAGTATCTACCGGCAGGAACCGTCTATTTCCGGTAGGGTCTCGCAGGAAATGTCGGTTGTTGGCCGTACCGATAAAGATACATTGACGGGGATAAGTTTCGGAAGTTCTACCGTATGCTGGTCTGAAAGTATCTTCCTGCTTAGATATGAAGTGCTTCACCGATTCTACCTCGGCCTTTTTAAGCCCGGCTAGTTCTGCCATTTCTATAATCCAGCATCCTTGTATCTGTTCCAAAGCTTCTTTGCCTTGTACGGTAAAGAATGTATCTGAGTGCCATTGCTTGCCAAGCTTTTTAACAAATGTACTTTTACCAACGCCCTGACCGCCTATTAAGGTTAATACGAGGTCGAACTTAATCCCAGGTTCGAACACTCTGGCTACGGCTCCAACAAGTACCTTACGTATGGCCTCTCTGGTATATAGGCTGTCTTCCGTCCCGAAGTAATCTACGAGTAAGGTATCGAGTCTTTCGGTGCCATCCCATTCGAGGGAATTTAGGTAATCCTTTATGGGGTGATAATGGTTACGTTCAAATTCGAGGGTAACGGAGTCATCTATTTTAAGTGTTCCGGATATGCCATATACGGTTTCAATATAATTACGAATGCCACAATAATCTACATTCCGAATAGCTTCCGGATATTTCAGTCTTCGCCACGGCATACTGCCAAATATGTAACTCTTGCCGTCAAAGTCGTTTCTCTTAAAAAGACCTTTGAATCTTTGGTCATTGGCTAGTATCATATTTATGTTTGGTGCCGTAGAAAGGTAGCAACCCTTGGCATCCACGCTCAGATTTTGCATCCATTCGAGGTCTAATTCCTCCAGTTCTTCGCAGTCTTCCTCTCCATAGGGGTACTCCTCAACGAAGTCATATTTGGCTTCGGATATTATTTCCTTGGCTATGGTATCCTTAGTGCCTTTGTCCTTCTGGCAGAATTCCTCCATAGCCAAAGTACTCTTAGGCTTGCTACCAGAATAAGATTCATCACTGTCAAGATGCCCGAACTTATGGGTACGAACTAAGTCGAAGGCGTTACACAACTTACCGCTGCAAGGGTCGGTGCCATGATGAGAGTAGGCAAAAGTATCATCGTACACGATTAGGCCGGCGGAGGTTGTCCCTTTGGAGTAAGAGTACCGGTCGCCAAAGGTAGTCGGCGTATATTCATCAGAAAGGAAGGTTTCTATCGCTTCTGATATAGAATAGCTCCTACAAAAAGCACCTATTATACCTTTTTTCGTTCTGGGGTCTTCTTGCTTCCTTACAGCGGTTTTTACGTCTTGGAAGTTCTTATCGGCGGTAGGCCACAGGCTAGTGTCTGTCCAGTCTATGTAATAGCCAAGAACCTCATCCACATCTATCCAAGCGCCATCTTGGAATTCGAAGGAGTAAGTAGAATCTTTAGGTGTAGAAGGCCAAAACATTAACCGGTTAACCTCAAAAGTAGTATTGTCGAAGAGGTCTATGCCTAATAGTCCTGCCACTTGTCGGGCAGTGGCCTCATATTCGTCTGGCGAACATTCGCGTGACAGGGGCATGACTAGCCGGTATCTGGGGTTGGCGTCGCAGTGCTTATGCGTAGAGTGAAGGACTGCTGCGTTATCGAACTGCAACGTGAAATCATCCCAGAAGTCCTTAGTTGCAAAGTCTATGTCTAAGGTAAGGAGCTGTCGGTTGACAACATTTTCAGGCTTTCTACGGCCATTTCTCAGGTAGCCACCAACGTAGCCCCCAATGTCCTTAACACGAGATTGGTCTTCCTTTGAGGCATTGATAAATTCTTTGTAGGTCTCGTTTGTCTTGAGTCCTTTTTCAAGCTTATCTACAAGTTCAGACCAAGAGAATACCTTATTTTTCCATAACTTTGATTTGGCACTCATTCCGAGTGCAAGTGTAAAGGAACCGTCGTATATCATTGTTAGTCTTTTTTGTAAAATGGAGTAATATAACCGGCGGCGTTTAGTGGGAGTCCGGCAGCCCAATCAGGTACTATGCACATAGTTTTGCACATATCATCTAATTTAGCACTGGCCATATCGGACTCGACCTCACAAGCTACTTCATCGTGGACATGTAGAACCATCTTGTAGTTCTTCCTATATAATCCTGCCATTGCTAAGGCCAGAAGGTCTCTTGAGATGCCTTGGATTATATTTTCGGTGAGTTTACCACCATAAGTTTCAAGGTCTTCCCATTTTTTAGTTTCTTGGTTCATGCCCTTGTAGATTACGCTGGCGTTACCAAAGCGGTTAGAACCCATTTTAGCATCTTGGTAAAACAACTTTCTTCCCGATGGCAGTTGAATTGTCATAGCCATATCGTCGCATTCAAAAAGAAGTGACCTTAATCTATAAGGCTTTTTAGATTCTACAGCCCTCTTAGCGGCTTTGTCAATGTCTGCCCACAGCTTAACTATTTTTGGATTAGCTTTTCTCCACCTGTCAACGATTATTTTCATTTCTGGTACGGACAACCCCATACGTTCACCGCCCATAGTCTTTAAGGCACCAACGGAACCTTCATATCCTAAGGCTAATTCTGCTACCTTGCCTTTTTGACGAAGTGGCGATCCTTTACCAATAGACTCGATAGGTACCCCAAACATCATAGACGCAGAAGCCTCATATATCTTGCCATGAGTTCTAAATACGTCCAGTCTCCATTCTTCCCCCGCTAGCCAAGACAAGACCCTTGCTTCGATAGCACTAAAATCTGCTACCGCAAAAACGTGTCCTTCCGGGGCAATAAGCGCAGTCCTTATTAGTTCAGAGAGTACGGTTGGAATATTTCCGTACAGCATTTCTGCTAAGTCATAATCATTGTCGGATATAACGCTCCTCGCTAAATCCAAGTCCGGCATGTGGTTCTGTGGTAAATTCTGTAACTGTATCAATCTGCCTGCCCATCGGCCAGTTCTCATTGCACCGTAGAACTGAAACAAGCCGTGCGCCCTGCTGTCTTTGCAAGCGCAAGACAGCATAGCATTATATTTCTTCGTAGAGGATTTGGCCATAAGTGCCCGGCCTTTAAGAACATCCGAAGCAGCCCCAGCATCAATTTCTTTTAAAAGGTCTTGAACTGAATCTTTTGCCAGTGATTGTATACTTTTTCCCGTGGCATTATTCAACCAAGCTTTTAATTGTGCGGGACTGTTCGGATTTTCTAGTCCAGTTAATTCCTTAACTTTGCTGGAAATTTCTTCTTTAAAAATGGCATCAATGCGTACCGCGTTATTGGCCATATTAATATCAACCAATACGCCGGTATCGTTTATATGCTGATCTATTAGGTACGTTAATCTGTCAAACTCCGGTATATTATATCCTTCTAGTCTACGGCAAATCTCTCTTTCCGCTTCAACGTCATTTATGCAGTACCTTTTAAAGTCTGACCACTTTTCGAGATCGTGTTTGGGCAAATTTCTTTCCCTCATGTTGTTGGCCTTTGATGGCTTACAGGGAATGCTGAAATACCGGATAAGTGCTTTTCCTGTTGATAATTTCCCTTTCTCCTCTAATTGCATAGCTTTAGATACGCCATCCAAACTCAATGGCAGCCCACAATAAGCTGCTTTAACAGCAGAGCAGTACCACTGTTCTACAGGTACATTGAAACCATACTTTGCAAAAGACAAACGCTCAAATACGGCATTGTGCGCCCATTTTTCTATTTCGGGATCGTTCATAGCCTCCACAAACTCTTCCGGAATAAGTTCTCCTTGCGCTAAATCTATAATCTTTATAGGCTCGTCATCCAAGGCGTAGGCTATAAGGAGTATCTCGAAATCGTCGGATTCTATATATTTATAGGCACCGCAGGATGCTATATCAGCAGAACTGAAAGTCTCTATATCAACGTGTAATTTTTTTGGCATGTTTCGTGTGTATAAGTAGTAAGGGCGACCGGAGTCGAACCGGCACTTCCTCATTTGTCTTTTTGCATGAGTGTTAGCTGTTACAGCGTCTAACCAATTGCGCCACGCCCCTATTTTTGAAAAGTTAAGCGGGTTTTGCCCGCTTAACAAATTGTTTAATCCAAGTCGTCTCCGAAATCTTCTTCGGCAGAAGAAGAACCTCCCCCGAGGCGTTCTCCATCTTCTAATTTTTGGAGGTTCTGTAAACCGGCAGCGACGCCTTTATTTCCACTCGTGTTGAAGGCAAAGAAATTTATTGACGCGCGCCCATAGCAGCCCGAATAAAATTCGTCTTTGTCAAGTATGGCATTTAGGTTTTCATCGACCAAGCCGGGTTTGCGGGTAGAACTGGCATTGATGAAGTACGAATTCGCGTATGTTTCATCATCCTCGCGTTCTACGTCACCATCGCGCAAAGGATTTTTATACTGCTTAGGGATTTTACCGCCAAACTTTTTGGCTTCTCCTTCTTGCAGGGCAGCTTGGATTGCCTTCTCAATTTTTGAGATTGTAACTTTATCCTTCTTGGGGATGATGATAGACACGCCATACTTTGCTTGCGAGTTGTCGTCCATTGCATGTGGTTCAAACACGTGTGCGTAGCTGAATCTTACTTTTCCTGTGATAACTTTTGTTTCTGACATAATTTTTAAATTTAAAAGTGAATTATTTTGAAAAATCTATTTTTGCTTGTTCTACGCCCATAGCGGGTCTTTTATCGGATTCCAAAGCGAGTGTAGGTTTACCGGAAGGTATTACGATGAAGTCTCCTAATAGCGGATTGAAATTGTTTTTACCTACTAATTTTTCGATTGATGTTATACCCACCAGTTCGGTAGTCGTGAAATCTTTTTTAGCAAAGCCCTCCTTCTCCAATACGGTGGATACGTCTTCTAAGAGGGATTCGTCGTCAGACCATTTTCTCCGGCTTTTTCCTTCTACGAGTTTATATCCAGACCACTTTTTGCCTTTGAGTGCTTCTGCTAAAATGTATTCTCCTACTGAGTTAGCCCAATCGGTGAGCATTGGTATTTGTTTAAACACGCCTAGTAATTGCTCGTCACTTAAGAGGTATGGGTCTTTGAATTCGTGCTTTGCTAATTTGATATTTTCCTCGGCTAGAGAAGCGCACATAGCTTTAACTTTACACCACCGGCACCAACTACCCGCTTTCTGTTCACCCTCTCCACTATATGCCATTTCCGCTTTTGGCTTTACAACTTCTTCGCCCCATCTTATAAGGTCTTCGGTCGAAATTTCCCACGAAGATATGTGATCCAAACGGGGCTGGACTATTGTCAGCTTTACAGTCTGTATGTCGTACATGAGTTCGAATGCCCGTAACGCTCCTGAGCCGTACAATTTTAACTGTGAGTTTTCTTCGGCATCTACTGAAACGCCTTTCCCATATTTAAGGTCGATTATTTCAAGAGTCCCATCAGCAACAATGCAAGAGTCCCCGGTACCGAATCCCTGCTCTACGAGATGGGAGAAATCTAATCTTTCTTCGATGAGAAGAACAGCATCAGGAGTTTTAACTTTGGCTGCAGCGTAGGTTTCCATAACGTAGGAAACGTATTTTTCGACCTCAGATTCCATTTCATCGCCGTATAACTTTGACTTTCTTAGCGTTTTAATTTCGGAGTTGAAAGTCTTTTTTTCTATTGAACCAGATTTCAGTCGCAGGTTTAATTCCCCAAATTCGTGAGCCAGTGTGCCTTCTTCTGCGTAAGAGGAAGTGGATCCATCGAATTTCTCTTCCAGTCTTGCACTGGGCGTACAATTAAGCCACCTCGAAGCTCCGGAAGCAGATAGAAGAGCGTGTTTTCTTTGCGAGTGTTCTACGGCCATTACTTCAAGGCATTAAGATAATCGTAAAATTCCTGGTACTTATCAGTTGGTACAGAAGAAACATTCTTTGCGCCAAGGCCCTTTAGTTTGGCCTTAATTTCATCCCGGTGGGTATCCTTATGCTTTGCCACCAAAATTCTGATGCCTTCGATCTTAATTTCTGATTCAGATTCTTTTGCTTCATCCGTAGAGGTTTCCGGTGTTGCTTCTTCTGGCACTTCTGGCTTTAATTCTTTCGGGGCATCCGGTTTTGATTCCTTTGACGGTTCGGGTTTCACTTCTTTTTCCGCGGTTGCTGGAGTGGGTTTTTTAATTGGTGCTTTCCGATCCGAACCTAAAGCCCCTAAGAAGGTTGTTAACGCTACAACTTGAGCGTAGTCGTCCACATCAATTGATACATTGATTTCTACTTTGTTCATGAGACTATCTATTTTTAATGATGGTTTCTATTTCTTTTACATATTCACTTACCGGGATTGTTCCTTTGCAGATAACCGATTCGTGGAATAATGATTTATTGTGGAATATTTTTGTTATACCGGTATTGGTATCAAGTTCTGCGGTGAAATCTTCTTTAGTTATGGACACAACCCCTTTTTTATTTGAAGGCATCGCTGACCAGCGATTAGTATACAGGTCTGTTATTTCTTTTCCGAGAAGCAATGCTAACTTGCTTATCTGCATAGAGCCTAAATCGCCTTCACCTTTTATCACACGAAGTAAAGCCTTAATAGGAAATTTATGGTCGGGAAATAGGGTTTTAGCTATCGTTTGATAATCGGCACCTGATTCTTTGAGTATTTTTTTTAAGTCTAGTGTTTGCATTTTTGCTGTGTTGTTTTAACGGTACAAACATACAAAATAAAAATCATTTTCCTATAAAAAGTAAAATTATTTTCAATAAAAAAGCCTATCAAATTAATGATAGGCTTATAACGAACCCGACTAAAGGACGTTATTTCGGCACTATGCCGGTTTTTTCGTTGATAAGAATTTAATAATATTTTTCAGCCAGTTCCATAAAGCGGCGAGCATAGAATTGCCCGGTACCCATTTTATAAGGGGTATAACTTGCTCCAAAATCCAAGCGATAAAAGTGATAATGCCAAACAGTTTCGCGTGGGTGGTGATGAAAGCTGGGAATAGATTCCAGATAGTGTCCAGAACACTTGTGTCGGCGACGATAGCCGTCGAATCGGTTTGCGCCATTGCGCAGACGAATGTGCATAAAATAAGCACAAAAAGGGCGATAAATTTTTTCATTTTTTGTTCAGTTTAATTATTAAATCGAGCTTCGTGTTTGTTTCTTCCCTCATATCATCTACGGCCTTGACCATGCGGCTTTCGGTCATGTTTATTTCTTTTTTAACATCGGCTATTTGCTTATCAACATACGGGTATGGCGCCAACGTCTTTATTGTTTCATCGTTTCTATCGACCTTATTACCCGCCCTTGTGAATCCAAGTATCACTATCCCTACGAGTATCGGGCAAATTACCATTGCCAAAAGACCTTGCCAAACCTTCATCGTTCCATTCATTTGCGGCATTTATAGGTTAAAGAAATGAAAAATATGGTCATACAAATTGTTGTCGTAAAAATAGCAATTGTATCGTAGTTTTCAAACGATTTACCAAAAAATAGCAGGCCGTTATAGATTATTGATTCCACTTTAAATAGCAGAAGTCCGATAATGATTGAATATTCGGCCAAGGACTTGCATTTAGGGATTAGAATTAGCAATATAGCTGCTACGAGTAGGTGCTCTTTTAAATGAAACAAGCAGGCAAAATTGATAGACTTCGAGTTGAATAAAAGGTATGCGACGCTCAGGATTAAATAAATAACCCCAACGTCGCATATTTGCCTTAAAAATTTCATTTGCGTTTAGGCTTTGGATCGGCCGTTGGCTCTGGTTCTGGATCAGTATCTGGACGACGAGCTTTAGAGCCTTTTTTTAACTGCATTTTTGTCTTCTTCATAATAGTACGTTTAAGTGAGAAACAAAGATATATTCTATTTTGGATTTCCCAAAGCGTTAATTTTCTCCGATATATTCTGCATTAAGATTTGCAAAAAAGGGTGTAAGATTTACAGAGGATGCGTTATCGTGGTGCGATCTTAAATCTAAATCTACCGGGACACTCGTTACAGATATAAACCCAGACATTGATCCTGATGAGGTCTCATTCGGGTTTACTATTCGTCTGGATAGATGTATGCTCGGTACTTCTATGCCTCCTAAAAATACGGTTGTAAACCATGTTACAGAATTAGTATTTATTGAGCTGCTAAAATTAGCAGAAACTCTATATCTACCTTTTTTTGTTATGGTTATCTTGTTATTAGCATAATCCGGAGTACAATTTGAGGATAAGCCATTTGTTAAAAATCCGGTTAACTTAGTGTATGTTGTGCCAGTTGGTATTGATTGCGCGGTTGTCCCATCGGCTATGTATATTTCAGCGTAAGCATTACGCTGTTGCACAATGCCATTACCCGTTATTTCAACTTTGGTAGCTAAATTATTACCGATTTGCACGATTGCAGCGGTATCATTTATTGTTGAATTAGTTGTATAGTAATAATTCCCACGGGTTAGGTTTGGGTTTGTCGAAGCATTTAATTTAGAATTGCTATAAAATCTTTGTGTGCCAAAGGCATCGAAATCTGTATAATACCCAGCTTTCCCAAAAATAGCTGAACGAGCTGTCGACCCGGTTGATACAGAATCAGCGCAAAATGATTTAATGCCATAATGGCTATTGCCATTGGTATTTAGAATAGTTATTCCATATAAATTATTAATATTTATTTTAAATCCTGTTCCATTGTTTAAATCTAAAGCATACCCTATTCCGGATGCCTTATTCTCATCTATAAGAGTTTGGGATGACGCATTAGAATTAATGTGAATTTGGGGTTGGTTATTATCGCCAACATATACCTGATTCCCAGAATTTGTAGGACAATAAAGCTGAGTGCCATAATTATTATCGCATGCTATTTGCCTTAAATAGTTTTTTGATGCAAATATTTGATTGCCATTATTTATTTTAGTTTTAAATCCATAACTATCCTCAGAAATATTTGGCACACTAATACTCGTATCACTTCCCAGCCAGTTTTTAAAGCTATTAGCATATAAAGCACCATTCGTCGGATCGAATTCTATTTTTTTAACACCGGATTTATAAAAACGTTGCTGACCAGTTCGGAGGAAAATAGTAGAATCACCTGTACCGGTATTGCTACGCAATGTTAAAATGTTAGTACCTGATACGGCAAAAGCTTCTAAAGCTGTACCTGTCGAGGACTTAAAATAGCCCCCGTGGCCGCTTCCTGAAAATCCTTCTACCCCAATACCGGATGAAGATCGACCGTACAGGCCACTTTTAGTCAGGGAATAGGCCTTAAGGGAGCCTCCAAAGGCTACGGTAGAGTCGTTGCCGATTAATCCGTTATTGTTATTATCCCAATAGAATTTAGCTAAGGAACTAGATACATAAGGGTAAGGCGCTAATGTCCCGTTTACCGATTTAAAAATTCCTGAATTTAATGAAAAATTGTTATTTGATGACAAAACACCACTACCATCAATTGATAAACCAGTACCAACTTTCACACCACCTAAAATTGTTGAACTTGCTGTTGGAAGTGAATAACCTGTTGTGTTAATTGGGACACCATTGATTTTATATCCACCTGTTACGTCAACATATCCTGTTGTTGGGTCTAATTCTATTTTTTTAACACCGGATTTGTAAAAACGCTGTTGACCAGTTCGGAGAAAGACAGTTGTATCACCGTTCAGATGCCCTAGTAATAAATTATTAGTACCATATTCGCTAAAAATAAAAGCACCTAATCCATAATAGCTTTCTATTATTGCGCCGTTAAAATTAGTACTCGCAAGCCAAGCTCCACTTTCATTTTCGCTCCATATATCCGCGCCTAATCCATTTCGACTGCCTGCGGTTAAGCCACTTTTATTTTTTGTATAAGCCCCAATTCCGCCACTCCATTTTACAATGGTATCAGATGAGTAATTGCTGCTAAATTTATTGCCAAAGTCGTAGAACCATTTGGCCTTATTATTGACTCCTACCGTGTCAGGATAGGGCTTAAAAGTTGACCCGTAAGCCTTGAATACCCCATCGGCTAATTGGGTACCAAATTGGGTTTTACTACTCAGCCATTTACTACCGACCTTAACTGAATCGGCCATTATGGCCTTGTTGAACCGAGAGAATTTCTTATTGGTGTAGTACCTTACGGAGTCCCCGGTAAGTATGGTATTTACGGTATCGCCTTTGTACGTTTGACGTATTTCTTTATATGGCAATCTGCCTACATCTTGCCCTTTGGCTACAAAGGTTACAAACAATAGGGCTATTAAGCCCAGTATTCTAATATTCCTGTCCATGTTCCTTCAATTGGGTTGTTAAAATAAATAGTTACAGTATTTAAGTCAGTTGCCTGAAATATGCCCGCCGTTGGCTGCTCTATGCCATTATTATCGTACAGACTGAGTCTTACTTTCTTGGTGTTCTTATTATGCGCATACGTGTAAGCGTAATTGCCATCGAGATTGGCATTTGTCACGCTAAGAAATATTGGTGGCGTTACTCCGGTTATGGAGACATATTGCCCTTGCTGATTAAGATATTTGTCAACAGCCCCATTAGTCACAATATAGGACGCCTTGTTCCAGGTTGTCACGTTGGAAGCGGTGATAGCCCTTACGGTATTATACGCGGAGAAATCGGATTTAAGGGCGTTGTAAGTCCCATCCATAAGGCTTGTTAGAGTTACAGCATTTCCGCTATTAGCTACCGAATCTTGAAATGTAAGGTTACTACCTACGCCTCCGTATATTTTTACGGATGAATTTACGAATTGCAAACTGTAATTAGGGGCTATGACGGTATCGCAGTTAAACTGCCATAGGGCATTATTCAGTTCCCCGTAAACAAGCCCCCCGATATACAATTTGTTTTGCCCGGTCTCTGTGCTTCCAGCGGCGTTACCTATTAAGACATTACTGTTTGTGTATCTGTAAATGGAGCTTAGGAATTCATTTCCTGCTATGTCGCCATTTACGGTCAGAGCGTAATCTAAAGAGGTTGGGGAATTTACGCCCACAAATCCGGGATAGTCTATGCCACTGCCAAAAGCAGACCAATAGTTAGTTGCCCCCGATATTAATTGCGATAATGTTTTGCTACCCACAGTAACGTCGGTAAACACCATATCATCACCGGCTTTCTTAATATTTACGGTACTAGCCCCTAAGTTTAGCTGCGTAGTAGCTAAAATAGTTGGGGCGGATAATACATTTGACAAATAGTTAAGCCCTGAATCCCTCGACAGACCGTTATTGTATATTATCACATCGCCGTTGACCGCATTTTGAACTGACAGTGCTTGGTAAGTACCATTATCGGCAAGAAAAGTATATCCTTGCCCTGAATTTATGATATTATCAAGTACGGTTTTGTTGGAATGTGTATGCGAATTTGTTGCCGCAGAGTTCCAATTAGTTATATTGACTTGCGTTATGGTCTTAACATAAGATGGAACGGTAGGGTCGGTCTCGGTAAATACGGTTATAAAGCCGCTATCATTTGTGAATTGACTTAATTTTGTTGGTTTTCCACTCAATGAGTTCCAAGTCCCGTCAAAAAAGGTGGGCTTATTAGTTACGTTCCCCCAATGTACTTGTGCTTGACCGGAAGTTTGTAACTGGGTCTTTGTATAGAAATTGGAAGCTACGGCATAGCCTGCGCTTGCATGGTTTCCCCAGCTAAAAGCAGAATTCCAATTAGCTATATTCGCTGCTGTGATTGCGGTTACCGATGCGTATGCTGAAAAATCCGATTTTAAAGCGTACCCGCTAAGGGACGCTCCGGTCAAATAACCGGCTAAAGCATGGTTGCCCCAACCAAAAGCCGAATTCCAGTTGCTTAGGTTCTGCGTGGTTACTGCCGTAACAGCTCCGTAATCCGCAAAATCTGTTTTAAGGGCATAGCCCGTCGCCCCTGTAAGGGAATGATATTGACCATCACCTCCTAAGTAGTCACTTGCATTTCCCGATAATGCAGGGGTCATGCCCGGGGTTGACTGATTGGCCAATGCAAATGATAGTACTTGATTACCATTTATTGTGGTACCATAAGCACGATTAGCATCTATGGATACGGGGGAATGTGTCGAACTAGAACCGTGATTGATGAATGGCGTTATTTCTTCTACACTTGGTGTCGGAATAACGTCATTTAATTGCTGCCATATATTTACGGCTTGCTGATAAGCAGCGTACAGGTCATTATAATACAGGGCTTGGTCATACTCCAAATAGGCGGAACCAATAAGAAGCATACGGTCTTTTAGGTTATACGCTAAATCCCTGTCCGTTTTAAGGGCATTATAGTATCTTAGCCTTAGCACTTCCACATACCCTCTTATAACATCCATATCTGGGTTATACGCAAATACAGTCTGCGTAGAACTCAGAGTCAATTGCAGGATTAAGTTGTTGTGCGTGTATTCGAGTACCGAAGATACGGAGGTAGTCCAAAGCCCCGACCAGATATTTGCAGAATACGATATTGCGCTATTAGCCGACGTTTGAGGAGAAAGCGAACTACCCGTGGGGGGCGTAACCGTATGAGTCCTTGTCAGGGAATCGTAAGTACCATAATCCGTTGCATCCAAAGAGCCAAAAGTACTGTTGTAGCCGTCCGGTGTTTGCGTTATCGCTATTTCGGGCAATATGAAACTGTAAGTATAGGTCTGCGTTAAGGTCGTGACAGCGTTGTTTATGTTTACCGAATAGGTGATAACATACGTACCTTTAGAAGTATAACCCTTTACGTCAGGGGGCAGGGAGAAATATTGCGAAAATACTGACGAGGCGGGCGATATATCAGGTGAGTTGTAGTTCTCATTTTGGTATATCGCCCCCTTGGGCGTATTTATTGTAAGTACGCCCTTAACATCCGATAAAGACACGCCTTGCCCCAGATAATTGGACGTATCCTTAATCCTTACCTTTCGGGTGTTTAAGTCAAAGTATGTACTTATGGATATTATCATTTTCCTACGCAGTAGGTAAGTGTTGTCGGTAAGGTTCCACCATCCGTACTCGCTCTAATCTGGATAAACAAAGCGGGCAGAAATTCCCAAGCTTGCAACGTTATTGTCCGGGCAGTTCCTTCCGGTGTTCTGGGTAATCTTGCTCTAAAGGTAGCAGGAGAATCGGAGGCATTTCTAATATTGAATTGCTCCCCCGCGAGGTCAAACCATTCTTGAGCCGGTACGGGGATCATATCCGACCAATTATACACATTGTATATTTCCTCAGTCCTTCTTGACTTAGCATCGAGTGTCCACGACGTAGTTACGGCCATAGCATTAAAGTTTTTATTTACAAAAGTATAAAAATTAATACTATGGCCATTAATAAGGGCTGAAAAATTATTTAGCCGCTAAGTATGCTTTCTCTACTTGCGCCCTATCAATCTCCCCCGCAATGAATCCAACCACAATGGCGGAGAATAATTTACCGCAAGCCTCTTTTACGCGCATTACGTCGTCTTCACGCATTTCAAAATTGCCTTTCAACTGACTGGCAAATTTACTATCTGCTACCTTCTGATCGAAAGTTTTTTTGTCTTGGTCGTAATTGCAGATAGCCCATTGGATAGCACTACCAACTGTCCAAATCCTGAATTCGTCCCTTTTGATAGGCGTACCGTCAAAGTCGGTGATGATCTTTTCACAATCAATGGTCATAATTTTTTCATTATAAAGTTTGGGTAAAAATACGGGCTTTATATTTTTTTTGCAATATGTTATAGAGCATATTTATTTTTGAAATTAAATACATATTTTTGAGAAAAATTAATTTTATGGCTCAGATCATATATGCCGTCGAATACGACAAGTCTGTAAATCAAGAAGGTGACATACAAACTAACAGCAAGGAGCTGGATAAAGAATACTCGAATGAGTTTTCAGGCGAGGCGAGAAAAGTTACGGCCATAATGCAGGAATTTAGTTACGGCAATAGGACTGTCATAATTAATTTTGATAATGGCGAAAGCGAAGAAATTTTTGATATAAATAGAATTTTTAGAAAATACCAAACCATTTAACATGGATGCACCTTTAGAATTGACTCCTGAGGAGCTTAATAATTTCAGAGTGAACGGAAACTACGTTCTGGTCGAAATAACGCATCACGTGGCCGATGATAGAACCAAATCCGGTATCTACATTGTGAATGATATGTCTGAGATCAGAGCGAACAGCATAGAGAGCGGGGAAGCCGTTGACCTGTCAGCGCATCTCGACCGCTTCGGCACGGTAGTAAAAGTACCCAGCACTTTAGCATTCTCCGGCGAAGGCAAGTTAGACCCCAATAAAATGGAGTGGAAAACTATGGTGGAGACCGAAATAGGCGATACCGTCTGGTTCGATTACCGCAATGGTTACTATTCGCAGCGTTTTAAGTGCGAAGGCAGGGACTTAAGGCTCATACCATATTCAGCTCTTATTGTAGCGAAGAAAAGCGACACAATAAAACCTTTGAACGGTTATGTTATATGTACCCGGATAAACGAAGGGTTAAAATCTAAATATCTTATTCTGGAAGAAAAGATAAATACCCAAAGGGGCATAGTTAAGTACGTTGGCAAACCCAACAAAGCTTATGCCAACCCGAAGAACCCCATCATCAAAGAGGGGGCTATAAATGTAGGGGATACGGTCACTTTCTCGCAAAATTTTGAGGTACTGTTGGAAAATGTACTACATTTGCATTTAGACAATGACAAAGAAGAACTTAGGTGCATTCAAGACAGATACATAGTCGGAGTATATGGAAAAGAGGATAATAATTGAGTTTACTGACGATCTGAGTAAGATTAGAAATTCGGGAACGGGCGATTATTTCTATAACGAAGAAGGGCATCTTATAGTCAGGGCATGGCTTAAGGACGCGGACAGTTTAAATGAGGCGTGGCTAATAGCTATGCACGAGCTGATTGAACAACGCCTTACAGAGAGTAGGGGCATAAAAGAAGAAACCATAGACGCCTTCGACAGAGCAATAGACGAAACGGGGGGCATTTCTGATGAAGCCGGCAATGAACCGGACTGTCCTTACAAGCAGGAACACCGGTTCGCAGAAAACGTGGAAAGGCAATTAGCCCTCGAGTTAGGGGTAGATTGGTTCGACTATTACGAAAATTATAATCCTTCATAGAAAATGGCTAACCTTAAAGATAAGACAGTACTTGTTATTGATAACGGGCAGTTTCATTCGTTTGCCAGTCATTTGGCTTTGACTAAAGCTTTTAAGAAGGTTTATTACTATACGAGATTCGATTGCAAGGGATTTGCTAGTCCGAACAATGCTTATCCTGGATTTGGCTTTGAAGAAATAGAAGTCGTACCCTACATGTTTGCGTATTCGACTAAAGAGAACGAATACTCATTCGATAAAGTAGATTTGTTCTGCTTTTTTGATTTGTATTACGGTGATATACAAGAGCATCTAAAGAGATTGGGTAAACGCGTATGGGGATCGGGCACGGGCGAAAAATTGGAACTCGACAGACAATTTTTTGAAAAGACACTCATCAAATACGATTTGCCGGTAGTACCCTATAAGCGCATAAAGGGCATTGAGAATTTAAGAGAGCATCTTAAAAATGTCAAGGATAAGTACGTTAAGCTATCAAAATATAGGGAGATACAAGAAACATTTCATCACGAAGATTATTTTTTGACAAAACCCATATTGGATAGATTGCAAGTTAAATTGTCGCCCTTTATGTACACAAAGGACATGAACGCCTATGACATAGAGTTCATAGTTCAGGATTCCATAAATGCGATTGTAGAGTATGGGTATGACGGGTATGTAGTTAATGGAGATTATCCTAAGAAGTCCATGTTCGGTGTCGAGATAAAGGATTGCGCTTTCCTTATGAAGCACATGGATTATTACGATTTACCGAAGCCCTTACTTGAAATAAATTCCGAATTTTCTGACTATTTTAAGAAAGTAGGTTATAACGGGCATTTTTCTACAGAGATAAGGGGCGTGAGTAAGAATAAAGGGTATTTCACTGACCCGACATGCTTCTCTAAAGACACGGAAGTATTAACAGATAATGGATGGAAATTTTTCTATGAATTGGGCAATCGGGATAGGGTATGTACTTTAAACCCTGAAAATAATAACATAGAGTATCACAAGCCAATAAATTATTTTGAGTATAATTTTAATGGCGATATGGTACTCCTAACAAACAAGGCTAAGACGGTTGAGTGCTTAATCACTCCCGACCACAATGTTTGGCATTACAATAGACTTAAAAAGAACTTAAAATGTACTAAGGCCAAGGATTTAAAAGATAGGATATACATACCCAGAACAGGAAATTGGATCGGCGAGGATACAAAGTATTTTGTATTACCCGAGTACCATAATGAATGGGATTCTGGCATGGATCATCAGATACATAAAGTAAAGCACTGTGAGCCAAAAAGTATTTTGATGGAAGACTGGCTTAGATTTTTAGCCCTGTATTTATCGGATGGAAGCATCAGGGTCAAATCCAATCACCAGACGTCCATAGCCCAATTCGATAAAATAGAGGAATACGAATCGGTATTAGCTAAATTGCCATTCGAGTATAGTAGAAACGAGGGGGGCTTCACGATCAGCGATGTGCAACTCACAACATACTTGAAACAATTCGGTAAATGCAATGAGAAATTTATACCCTCATTTATTAAATCCCTATCAAGTAGATTGATAAATGTATTTTTAGAAGCCTACACATTAGCTGACGGTAGTAAAAGACCGGATAGAGTGAGTCCAAATATATTTTTCACCACCTCTAAGCAATTAGCCGATGACCTACAAGAGTTAATATTCAAAACCGGTAAGGTAGGATATATATCCCGTAAGAACACGGCCGGGACTACCATGGTGGCTCCTATAGGAAAGACAAAGGATTATGTCAGAAATTATGATGGGTACGTTATATCTGAACGTACTAAGTATATCGACTTTTACGTAGATGTCACGGGAAAAAGATCCAAGGATTATGTAAAGAAAATTGCATACAACGATAAAGTATATGACGTGGAGGTTCCAAACCATATACTCTACGTCAGAAGAAATGGTAAACCTTTTTGGTCTGGCAATTGCAGACTCCCCAGCCCTCCCTCAGAATTATATCAAGAATTTATATCGAATTGGCCGGAGATAATATGGCACGGTAGCGAAGGCGTACTCGTAGAGCCAGAATATACAGCGAAGTATGCGGGTGAAGCTATAATGACATCGGAATGGCTATCGGATGACAACTGGCAGCCCATTAGCTTTCCCGAAAAAATAAAGAAAAATGTTAAGCTGCGATACGCCTGTAAAATAGGAAAAGATTATTATTGCATACCGCAGGGGTTTCCTGAGGTTGGAGCTATAGTAGCGACGGGGGACTCCGTGGAGGAAGTGACCAGCAAATTATCTGAGATAGCGGATCAAATAAAGGGTTACGATATTAAGATAAAAACAGATAAATTAAAGGATGCTTCCGAGGCTGTTAAAAAGATGGAAATATTGGGCGTAAAATTTTAATTTTTAGTAATTTTGTGCTATGGAATTCGTAAGAACCAATATAGAAAAAAGTTTTATTCGAAAATGTTTTTCGGAAGACGATAATTTTATCAAAAATACGTACGTTATTGACGATAAAACTGTGGAAGCTTGCGTGGCCGACATCGTTTCTAAGTTGAAAGAGAAAGACGATACGGGTAATCAGGCCGAATTCTATTTTATTATCGAAAATGATTTGAATATAGGCTTTTTTGCGATAAATTATTACAACGGGGTTAAAGTGCTAAGAACTTTTTTTATTCGTCCTGCTTACAGGGATAGGAAGAATGAGTTCCTGGATAAACTCAAAAAGCAAGGAAGTTTCGATGCAGTCATATACAACCAAAATAAAAAGGCCGTAAGGTACTTCAATAATAACGGAGGGCTTATAACCGGTATTATTGAGGTTGAGGATGACTTAAAGGGACTAATTTTCAAATTCTAGGACATGCCATTAATAGGTGGAGCAATAGCAGGTGGTGTCGGTTTGGTTAAGACCGTCGGAGGACTTTTTCAATCGGGTGCTGCAAAAAGAAAAATGCGTCAATTAGAACGTAATAAGCCCATATACACTCGACCGGATGAGGCCAAACAGTATTTAGAATTGGCTAAGACGGGGGCTAATGCAAATATGCCGGGTATGCAGCAAGCACAACAGAACTTAGAACAAAGTTCCGCCGCGGGCATGACTACCGCATCAGATATAGGAGGCGCGGCTGGTTTAGCTGCCGCTCAGAATCTTGCAAGGCAAGAGGCTGCCGCTTATTCGGGATTATCCGTTCAGAATGCTCAATTTCATCAACAAAACACGCAACGGTTAATGTCAGCTTTGCAAGAAAATGCTAAGTATTCAGACCAAGAATTTGAATTTAACGTAAATCAACCTTGGCAGAGGGTATACAATCAAGCGATAGCTAAAAAGGAAGCGGGGCAGGGTATGTTGGAAAGTGGATTGAGCGGCTTGTCAAGCGCGGGGATGGGTCTGGCTACTTCAGGGGTGAACCTGCTCGGTGCAAAAGGTGGCGTTCCTACCAAAGAAGATATTGCATTCGCTAAAAGTCCAGAAACTCAAATGGAGGCTCTAAAAACGCAGGCTCGGGATACGGGCTTAAAATATTAGCATAATGGCAATAACCACCTATACCCGTGCTCCAAAAGAGAGTGACTTTTCAGGGGTCGATCCTAGCAGGCAGTATGCTTCCTATATTGCGCAATTGCGCAAAGAAAAGATGGCGGAAGAGCAGAGGGTTTATGAGGAAGCTAAGGAAACCCGAAAAAGGAATGAGGCCGAATACATGGCATTGGCTAAAGACACCAAGCCTACCTTCACCATGTCAGAATATTGGCAGGGCAAACAAGTTGATTATATAAAGGACTTGACCGGTCGCCTTGGCGAAATATACCACCGGAATAACAATAAGCCTTCTTTAGATGATCGCGTGGAAGCACAAAATCTGATAAACGGTTTGGCTACATATCAGCAAAATTTACAGAAGCAGCAAAAAGATTACGAAGCAGCCCTACCCCTTATACAAAAGAACCTTAAAGGCGATTTAGATCAGGATAAGTTTTCTGAAATAGTGGATAACTGGAAGAAAACGGGCAAGATGTTTTACAATGACATTGACGAAAAGGGAAATAAATATGAAGTGCCAGTAGATTCTTTTGTCCATCCAGCTAAATACGAAAATCTGGGGGGATATTTAGAAGGTAAAAAATTTGTAGCATCTAAAACCGAATCCCTAGTTAATAAACACGGGCAGAAAGAATACGTAACAGTAAACGCTAAACCTGAGGAAATAAAAGCCTTTATGGGCAACATACTCCAAGAGCCTAGGGTCACTATGACGGTAATGGATGAGTTTAAGAAATTGCCCGTGCAAGAGAAAGCGAAATACTTGAAGCCGCATGAAGGCAAAGACCCTTCTGAGAATACGGCCATACTCGATTATTTCTATGATAAATACAATCAGAATCTTTTGAAATATGACACAAAGCTCCAAAAGAAAAGTGGCCTCACAATCAATTTAGGCGGCGGTGCTTTAGGCCAGCAGGGCGAGGCGGTGTTGGCTAAGGGCGACGAACCTATAGATTATTCGACTGTAACAAGAAAAGAAGCTAAACTGTCACCCGTCAAAGTGGGTGGCGTATCTATATCCAATGAGAATGATTACGCCCGCATAAATGCTAAAGCCAGTAAGACTGAGGATGAAAAAGATGCCATACGTACTTGGGCTGCCCAAAAAGGGGGCATGGGGGAAATGACAAAAGCCGAGAAGGAATTACCTAATTGGGGGAATATACCACTTACGCAGGGGTCGGTTGTCAAGACCGGGGCGACTAAGATGTTTGACAACGAAGGAAATCCGGTAAAACCTTTTGAGGGAGAGAAGTTATTACGCGACACAAAGATAGTTTACTACGCCTATAACCCTGAGACCGGTAAAATAGCCCTTAAAAATGAGCAGGGAGCCGGATGGGATAAGAGAGCGTTCTTACTTGGTAAATATAAAGAAGGAAGCAGAGAAAAGGAAGTGGCTGTTCCGCTTACCAAATCGCACGTAAGCGCGATAGTCAAACACGAGACGACGGTAACTGGCAAGTCAAAATTGCCAAAAGAAGGAATACGATTAAGCCTTGGGGGGTTTTCAGGTGAAGCACCGGCAGCGGAAGAAGAAACGCCTAAAACTAAGGAGGCGGTGCCAAAAGGCAAAGCAGTAGCACCAGAAGCTAAAAAGGGATTGGATAGATTGGGATTGGGTATTTAATAAAATAGCATCATGCCAAACGATAAACTTACGATAGATCAATTCGCTGAGAAAATAAAAGCAAAATATCCTGAATATAAAGAAGTAGATAATTCGGAACTTGCTAACAGAATAATTCAAAAATATCCTGAATATAAGGATGCCGTCGATTTACAATCGGCAAAAAAAAAAGTATCTACTACCGAATCATTCACCTCTGGGATTCCATTACAAAAAGAGCGCGATATTACTGGCAAAAGCCCGTTAAAAGAGGCCGCCCAAGAACCAGAAAAACCTACGAAGTCTTTGGCTACCGTATCCAAATCACAAAAACAAGAGTATGAGCCTTTAGAAAGCAGGATCGCAAGATTCAACCCTTCTAATGTTAACAACGATATTTCTGCCCCCGTAACGGTCAACGATTTCCTTAAAAAGCATCAAGCTACTGAGGATGAAATTGATTACAGGGCGGGTAATATGGATAAGGTGTTACAACCCGAAGACCAATTGGAATTACTTCGCAAGATTGACTTAAAGCGATCCATAAGAAAGGCAAACGAAGCGCAATTGCACAAACCCGAAGATAGTTACTTTTGGGGCTTCGTAAAAGGGGTCAATAAGCAATTGACTAGTACACTACGAGACGTTGTAGCCCCTGCCGAGCGCATAGTAAGGAATGCTATTATAACTACGAAATTTGGAACAGCGAGTGAGGCTATTAAGGAAAGGGCTAAAAAAGAGCCAACTATTTCAGAAAAATTAGCCGATGTTGGGGACGAACATTTGGTTAACAATTTAGCCGATGCCCCGGATAATATTATGGGTAGGGTGGCGTCCTCGGTAGGTCAGATGGCAGTAGATGTACCCCTAATGATCGCAACTCCCGAAGTAAAACTTAAATATATCGCGGAAGCTACTAACGGATTGGTTAAGAGCATACCGTCCGTTGTATCTTACCTTGCCCTCACCAATGCAGCAAAGACTTACGAAGACGAAAGTAAAAAGGGTACGCCCGAATTTCAAAAAATACTAAAATCGGCCCAATCCGCCCAGAGCGGAGCAGTAGAGGGCGCGGTTATGCACTCTTTCGGGCTTGTATCAGGTAAGACAGGCGAATTTGTGAAAGGTATTACCGGCAGCAATGTTGCAGACGTTATGAGCCGCATGGTGACAAACGCAGCGTCAGGGGCAGCGATGACAGCCGGAGACCAATTATTACAAGGCAAAGAACTTGAAGGCAAAGAAATAGCGGCCAGTGCTGTTACTTTTGCAGCTATGGGACTTCCCGATGTAGCAAAGGCTTTTGCCAAGAAGGCGTCAGACAGATACTTCACGTCTTCCATTGACGACATAAAGAAGATAAATGATTTGCCTCAGTCCGTCAGCCAATTGCGTGAAAAGCAATTAGACATACAGACCAAAGCAGATGCAGAAACAGACCCCGTAAAGAAAGAGCAACTTCAAGTAGCGTCCAATAGCATAGACGCTGTTATAGATGTTAAGGCCGTAAACAATCAGGTGTTGTCCGATCCCGCGACGGCGATAAATTCCATAAAAGCGGATGAATCACTTACTCCGGAAGAAAAAGACTTCGGCATACAAAAAATAAATGAAGCCGTTGCCGGTACAGACCCCCGAATCCAAGCGGCGCAACCGATGATGGACGAAATGGAAAGGAACAAGCAGAACATAGAAGCTACGCAGAATAATACGGCTATGCCCGAAGTAACGAAGCAAGCTTTTATTAACTCCGCCAACAAAAGAAATGAAGAATTAGGTAAGTTAATAGAGAAGGAATTAAGTAAACCCTTAACTTTGGGGGAACTAAATAAACAATCAAAAATTGAAGACTATGAAGAAGGAAAAGCAGAAAACGGTGGCCCCGGCAGTGAGACCGACATCTCGCGTAGGCGGGAAGGATATGAACCGCCCAGTAGAGAACTACGGGAAGAAATCGCAAGTAAAGAAAGCGAAAAAGTAGAACCCCGTGCCGCTAAAGAAGGGAAAATCGAAGAAGGTCGTGAGCGAGAATATAAAGGAATTCCACAAAGGGAAGACCTACCAATCGACCAAAAAGAAGTTCGGGAAACCGAAGGCGGACAAGCAGGCCGTGGCGGTAGCCTTGAGCGAGGCGCGGAGATCAAAGAAAAAGAAGTGAAGGAAGCCCCGGAAAAAATAGCCGGGGCTACTTCTGCAACTCCCAAAGAAGCAAAAAGCATTATCAAATCAACGGGTAAGAAAATATTATCCGATTTTGACGATACCCTGTTCGATACTAAGACGGAGGGATTAACAGAGTTAGGAAAAGATGTTAAGAACCGTATAGCTGCGGGTGAAGAAGTCAAGGTATTAACACACAGAGAAGATACGCCCGAAAACAGGAAGCAAATATCCGATATGCTCGGCATAAAGGATGAAAATATAAAAATGGGGCTTTCCCCTGAGGCCAAAGCGGAGGAAGCTGCCAAAGAACAGGATGCCCTATTCCTCGATGACAAATCTAAGAATATAGAGGCCGTTGCCGGCAAGGGCGTCGAAGCGGTTAAAGTAGAAGCTCCGGAAGAAGAAATAAAACCTGAAAAAGCTCCTAGAGAATTATCTTTCGCGGAACAATCCTCGATTTCTAAGTCATTTGCCGCCATTGACAGTAAGAGCGAAAAATACAAAGAAAGATTAGCCACAGAAAAACAAAGACTTAAAGACACGGTAAAGAGCCTCAAAGATAAATTCAGAGGGCAAAAGAAGGAATTGCGTGGTTCTCTTAAAGAAAAATACGAATCAAAATTAGCCGATCTTAAATCGCAGTACAAGAACAAAATTGCGTACGAAAAGAAAAAAGCCGAGTTAGACCGTACTTTTATGAAGGAAGAAGCCAAGGTGTCTGTCGAAATAGAGAAAAGCCGGATAAAGGTCTATAAGCAGCAAATAAATGACTTTTTAGAGGCCAACAAGGAATCCATTCGTAAAATGACAGGTGCAAAAGTGGACAGGCTGGCTAAAAAAGTAAATGGCGTATCTACTCAGCGACAATTAGAGAAAGCTCTCGATTGGATAGATAAGGCCGTATCCGATACGGAGTATCTTAAAAGTCTGGACGAAATAAAAGGGCACCAAGAAACAATATCCAAATATCTAAAGAAGGGGGAATTTTCCAAAGGGGCTAGTGAATATTACGATATGGCCTCTAAAATAGTAGGCATAAGTAGTAAAATTATCGACAATATGCCTGCCGATATGCTAAAAGATTTAGCGTCCGTATCATCCGAACTGGCTAGGAAAAAGGTATCCGATGTTAAGAACTTGACCAAATTTTACAATGAGTACAAGGAATGGGCAGAGGACGTATATGATACACCAGAAGAATTTAAAGTAGCCACGGCAGATAGCCTCGGTAAGTTATCCAATTTGGTTACAGATTTTATAAAAACCGATACTTCTAAATTCACTTCTATAGAAGATTTCCTATCGCATAAAAGAAAAGCGGGGCTTATTCAGAAGAGGATAGAAGGGTTGTTGCTTGCAAAGGACTTATCATTCGTTGATGGCAAATTCGTAGGGGCTGACGGGAAGGACAGCTCTTATGAACCGGAGTTAGCGGAGGCCTATTCTAAATTAACGGATATTCTTAACGATAAGGACGCGCTTAATAAATTCTCTGCCGAAGAACTTAAAGCCGCTGAGGATGGGGTTAAGAGTAAATTACTTGACGAATCAAAACTTTATTTAGAAGTAAAAGGTAAGCGGTACACGAATATTGACAGAACTGATTTTAACGAGGCGGACAACGAATTAATAGATAATCTATATTTGGCCTTCACCGATAAAAATGCTTCTTACTTGACCCTTAATGAAGCAGATTTGCTTAATAAGGTTGCAGAGCAGTTGACATACGGCAATGCCCCTTCTAAGCTGTCGGAAGTTATAAGGGCGCTCGACAGGGGGGACTATCAGGGCATGATTGAAAATAACTTCATAGGCGATATTCGCAGAATCTCGGCTTCCGAAGCAAGGGTTAAAAAAACCTTTGAGAATCTTAAACGTGGAGAATTCTATAAGCAATTAACAGGCATAACACAGAAAGGCCGCCAAGGGCAACCCGCATACTTATCTGACATAGGCAAAAAATACGGTATAAACAAGACTTTTGGCCGCGTATTAGACTATGCAACGGAGAGGGCTTTTGCACAGTCGGAATCAAAAACTAACGACCGTAAGAACGAATTGATGGATAAGTACCTCGCTAACGGTGCTATGCAAAAGCTATTCACTTACAAGTTGCCTTGGGGTAAACTGATAGGCAAGGAAAAAATAGAACTCTACGAAAGGGAAGTCCAATTGATTCAAAAAATACTTAATTGGCAGACAAATATACCGGATGTTGCTCTTGAAAAGATAGCAAAACGCTTTGATCTATCGTCTCCAAGCGAAGCCCTGCATTGGGGGGAATTGGCATTCGAATCCGATAAGGGGTCTAAAATATTTGCCGACCAAGATAAGACTCTGCATTACACGCAGGAGCAGCACGATTGGGACAGGAAGGCTTACGACAATTTGAAAAAACGCAATGGCGGAAAGCCTATTCTGTTTGATAAGAACCTATCCGATACGGAACTATTGGGGCAAGCCAAAAAACTCCTCTCAAATAACCAGTATAAGCATTTAACCTCTTTGATGGACGGGTACAAGGCTCAACTTAAAGAGACTATGGTCAATGCCAGAAATCAGGGTGTAGATTTTACAAGCCTTCGTTTCTATACTCCGGACAGGGTTATAGACAGAACGGTAGATGAGTGGGATGCCAATAAGGACTTTGTAGATCAGTTGAATGGTGGCTCTTACGTAAAACCCACCAATACTAATGGCCATGTGAATGAAAAAACATGGGACTTTCACTTTGTACGGTTAAACGCTACCGAGAATTTTAAGAATTACACTTCTCTCAATATGATGAACTACTTTATGAGGGAGCCGGTTAATTCGCTTCTCGGCGCTATGGCCGCCACAAAAAATGCAGGCATAAAAAATGGGGATTTAAGCAATAAGGAAATTCAATTAGTATCGGAGTTGTCGCAGGGTTTGAAGCAACGGATGGTGATGGCCTACGCCACTAAGCCGAATGTCGATGCCGTTACTAATGTTATGAGATGGGCATCCGAGGTTGGCCGTATCATCCTTATAAATCCTTTCAAAATAACGTATGAGCATTTGTCTAATGCCTTAACGGCGGTAGGGCAAGTCAGAAACCCTTTAAAGTTAGCGGAACTGCTAGTCTTAAAAGCGGGGGATAAAGATATAAATGCGTTAGCTAAAGAGGAAGGCGCGGTATTTGATACGAGTTTAGCTGCTGAGTATTCAGAAGATTCAAAAATGACCCGTAAGCAATTTGACTTTTTAAGCTTCTCGGATAGTAGAACGTCTCAAAAAGTATTTCACGATACTTTTGTAGATGCTTTTAAGCACTTCGCAGGATACGATATTGACCCGATTAGATACAGAGAAGATATGGAGTATAAGCGGGATAACCGGGAATATTTTAATAAGGCCATGGCCGAAGCACGGCACGCTGCTGTTGATATGTTCCCTTCTACCCTAAAGATCATAAACACCAAAAAACCGCCAACGAGTTTGGCCTTCTGGAATAATTTTATGATGTCATTCAATATGCGGGATGCGCATCGTTTTGTGGACGCTATAAGGGATATTCCACTAAATACAAATGAAGGCAGCCTAATAGCGGCTAAAAAGCTGGCCTCTTATTCAGCATCAGGGGTGCTGTACGGGATGGGTATGGTCGTTAATTCTGCTGCTATTGCTTACGCGGGCGGTGCGTTAATGACGGCATGGGATGAAGAGTCTGGCGAGAAAGTAAAGGAACGCGCCAAGAAAAAAGTAAGCCGTCTTAGCACCATGGATGGCCTCCTGGGAGAAACTTTTGCCGATGTATTGCAAATACCCATGGGTTATAAAGGCAATCTTATAAAGTATTCTGGCAAAGCCTTTTTATCTCTTGCCGATAACCTTATAGCCCAAGGTCGCTCTACGGAGCAATTACGCGATGAGATGCCTAACCTTATGGCCTTTAATGATTATATAAAAGAGCAGTTCTATATAACCCCGATAATGCTAAAGGATAAGCCTACTAAGCTAATCGAGAGTACCCTTGAGCTTGCTGGGCAGCTAAAACCAATAATAGAAACCATGGCTATCGGGGCTAACGATACTTACGTCATAGGTAAGAAACTTGTAGAAGGAGAGCAACTTAACAGTACCGACTATAACTTATACAGTGCTTTACGGCTGGTTAATTGGGCTGTATCGGCTAAATGGATTCACATGGGTTCGGGCTTTGCAGAAAAAGAGCTGAGAACTTTGTCGTATGAGCAGCAGACCAAGATGGCCTACGCCGGCAAAGAATGGCAATCAAAACAAAGAGAAATACTTAAAACGGGGGGCTATCAGGATATTATATTCAAGGCCGAAAAAGTTAAAGAGAAAGCAGAAACTCTCGCTAAGGAAAAAAGCGAAGAAGATGCGCTCAAGTATTTAAGAACAAATAGGCTTGAGGATTATTATTCCTTCGTAAAAAATAATTCCGAAGAAATCAATACACTTAAAAATGCTTCTAAAGTGCTATCCACCATGTCTCCTAAAGACCCGGATTACAAAGAATACGACAAAGCTTTGAAGCAGGATATAGAAGATGCAACTAAGGCATTTAAGGATAAGGAACGGATAAAATTAAGCGAAGAAACTTACGACCTTGAGGCAAAACAAAGTGAAGAAAAAGCTAGGAAGGAAGAAGCCGTTGATAAATTACGAGGCGAGATTGGGGCTGATTAAAAAATATGAATTTTTTCATTGCCTCTGGGTAACAATCGGGCATAAAAAAAGCCGTTAGTCAATGATTAACGGCCCTTGGTCAAAAGTTAAAGGCTAAATAATAGTATAAGTACTTATTATTTTTTTTGCTATTAATTTAGCCATTTTTTTTCTACCTGTAATAGATGGATGAAGGCCATCATATAGGTCCTGCCCTTGAGATTGCCATATTTCTAAATCTTTAACTATCCCGCTTTCGTTAGTGGCATCTATTATAATTATGTTGTATCTATTCGCCATTAATCTTATTGCATCATATAATGACTGCAATGATTTAGGTTCAGTATCAGCTCTTTGTATAGGTAAAATAGCATACATTATAGCTTGAGGCCAATAAATTCTTGCTTGCCAATAATTATATCTTAAAGATTCGTATAATAGTGTTTTGTCTAAATCTGTAATTAATGTTTTAGCCATAGCTGTATCATAGCTTCCTAGTAAAGTTATTCCATCATTAGTACCTGCCGAAAAAATAATAATATTAACATCCGTCTGAGAAGATGCTTGAGATAATTGGTATGTAATTTTTTGCCAATTAGTCACTCCATCTCTATCTCTATAAGCTGCCCCAGATTTAGCATAATTAGACCAATTTGTAATCCCTAGATAAGGTATTGCATAATTAGGCCAATTATCACGAGGATTTAAAGCTTCTGTTGTTGTTTCGGTTATACTATCGCCGAATATTATTACTTTAGCTTCTGAAAAAGTAGCCGATTTATGTAGTTCATTTGCCATATTGTTTATTTCCGTAGCTGGCAAATTATCCAAAGAATTGTATGTTTTTAACGGAATGTAACTCATGATAGCATAAAGTCTTTAAATTGTGTTAATCCTAGTAATCCTAAAGGTTCAAAAAAAAAATAATTGCAATATTTATTTAATAAATTTTGAACTTTATTTGATATATTCGTACTATCTAATGTATTTGATATTAGCAAAAAATATAAATCCATATTACTATAATAAACAAGCCCTCCAGTTGCTCCTAATGTTATTTTAGATAGAGTATTTGGGGTAATAGTTTGAGAAATTGGGGTATTTGTATTTAATTGAAATCTTGAAGCACCTGAATTATTTAAAATTCTAGTAATTAAAGAATTTGATGAAATTAAAGGGCTTATTCTTGATGTAAAAGATTGGGCAGAAATATCTGGAGTAGATACTGCTTGGAATAATCTACATGTATTATTTACTTGCCCATCCATAATCGTCGATCCGTCAGACCAAGCGTTCATTTTTACGCCTATATATTGCGAAGATACTGGCATTATATTACTTGTAGATACCGTATATTTTGTTCCATCAAAAATAGCCCTTGAAATACCATTGCTTAATAAATATGTTGGTCTCTTAGTTGGTGTAGCTTGAATAAAATTTGTTGAATCGTTTAAACTATAAATGATAGATCCATCTGATTTCATTCCAAATATTTGAGGAAACACTAATATATTTATATTAGATAGTGTTTTTGAATTATAAATTTTCATTAATTCATATAAAAAGTTAGTAATTAATGATAAACTTATAGTTGTCGTGCCTTGCGATTGAATAGATTGGTATCTTTGATTAGCTAGCGATCTAGCGGCTACCATAAAAGGGTCTATTCTACCCGCCCCAATCTCATTCCCAATTTTATTTATTATCGCCATTTTTACAAGATTAAAAGTAAAATACCAACCCCGGAAGCTAAACCGCCACTAATCCATCCCAAAACACGGCCTTTTTCTTTTAGCTTAATATTTTGCTGCGCCAACACCCAATTGACTGAATCTTTTTGTATCAAAGATTTTTTAATCGAATTTATCATTGAATCTTTGATGTCATTAGAATTTTGGCAAACGACATAGGCTTTAATAGATGCAATTAAAGACGATTGAAGGTAAACTATTTTTGCGGTATCTGTTTTAATACTTTCGACAATCGGTTTAATCGTATCGGCGTTATTTAAGGTGGGTTTAAACTTAATAGCCTTTATTAAAGTTTTTTGCTTAATTCTTAAATAAGCGTTCAATTTTACTATCGAATCCGATAATGCTTGCTGCTTTTCGGTAAGCCCCGAAGAAATGATAATAGGATTTCGGACGATTAATTTATCCGATTTTAAATGATATCCAATTGCGAAGCCTATTAAAAAAAATACAAATATTAGTAGGATATACCAGTACCATTTCATGCGAAGTACCCTCTTATTTTAGTGTTCATTTGATTTTTAAGTGCTGATTCTATCTCGCTTTTAAGTATCTGGCCATTTTTATCCAAGTCGAAAATTGGATTTTGTTTTGCCACTGTCGAATTACCTACTTTATAAGTATTTGATTTACCAACGGCTGCCGGCCAAAAAATAGCACAATACAAATCAGTAATCGATTTATATTGACCTTTAAATCTGGATAGATGCTTTTTAACATAATCGAGCTGGTCAACGTTTGACATAATCTTTAGGGCTTCAACCGTTGTGCCCAAACCCTTAGCCGTGTCTGGCATGAATTGGATAAGCCCTGTTGCTTTAATGGAATTTTGGATATGACTATTTAAGGTGTGGGCTGTTTCAAACCACATCACGAACATAAGCCATTCCGGTTTTACCCCCAGATAGGCCGATATTTCTGTGACTTTAGCAATAAAAGCCTCCTTATTTTCCTTTATCAGTTCGTCAAAAATCATGGCTATATTTTTCTGTAAATATACAAAATTATTGTAACAGCCTAAAGCGAATTGCGCCTCATAAAAAGTTATTGAGTATCTTTGCAAAAAGCACAGACCATGATAGATATTGTCCAATTTTCCCAAAGTGGCATCAACACCGACGCAGCCCCGGAACTGGTACCGAAAGGCGATTCCGATTATAGATTGAATTGCGTTATATCAAATAAAGGTAGATACGGGGTTATAACCAACATAAAAGGCAATGAAAAAATAACGGATATTTCTACGTGGTTTCCGGAAGGCAGTAACCCTACTTGCATTGGAAGTTGCTTGGACGAATCTCGGGATAGGATTATTTTCTTTGTAAAATCAGACACGGTTAATCACGCTATCTTCTATTTAGACGTAGCTACTCGTAACCTTGGACTTGTACTACAAGCATCTTACCTTGATTTCGGAGACTACGTAGAAGCTAATGTGGTACAGGATTATTTAATATGGACAGACGGTGTTAATGAGATAAGGGAGATAAATTATATTCGCGCCTATAATTATAATAATTCGGTATCGACGACGTATATATACGACGCCATTGATGCGGATACGATATTACTGTACAAGAGGCCATACAATCTACCTTTGTATCCGGTAGGGAATGGGTCAACCTCCGGTAAACTCCGAGGCAAATCATTTCAGTTTGCTGTTAGGCTTGTTTATTTTGATGGCCAAAAGAGTGTTTTATCCCAATACTCTGGTTTATTCTGGGGGGACATATTTTCCAGTGTCAATGGCAAAGGGGATTATACAGAAGGGGATGCTTGGGATTCAATAGACCTGCCAATTTATCTCACATACAATGACCTAGAGAAGTGCGAAATACTCGTAAGGGATAACGAATTAAGCAATTGGTATTTGTACGACAGCGTGTCTGGGGCAGAAGGGAATTTTATTTACAATTTTGATGATTCTAAATTAAGGCAGCAAGTCGATCAGAATGATCTAATCAGACCCTACGACTACATCCCTAAGCTGAATGGGCATCAAGAAATAATTGAAAAAAATAGATTGTGTTTAGGACTTGTAACAGAGGGCTTTGCTCCGACAAACGTAGATGTTTCTGCCGGTCTTAACATAGTGGATGTGACAGACGTATTGGAGGGTAGGGTAGGCAGCGAATGGATACAGACTGACGGAAATGGTGACTACCATTATTTTACATACACGGGGTACTACCCTCAAAAAAGCACGTTCATTTTCAGCCTTTCCGTCTCCTGTTTTTCCAAAGTAATTAATGATCCGTGGCACATTATTGGCGTACCCCTCGCAGATGCGGCTACTCAAAACATGACCTTGACTTGGCAGTACAACGCTTCTCCCAGCACAACGGTACATGATATAATGATGTACTTCCACAAACAATTACTTGCGTTATTCAACAACACATGGCAAGCTGTTTACCACTTAGACCTTGGGAATTTCGGAGGTTACCCCGACGCCATCCGTATAAACCAGCACGTAGTGGCCATAGACCCTTCCAAGTTCAACGGCCTTGGTTATGTGCTTATAAGATCTGCCAACATATATAGCTTTGCTCCAAAGCGTACTGCCTACCCGACCGTGGTACCACTTGATAGTTATTTGGGGGAGATAACATATTACGACCGTAATATGCGGTACTCAACAGCGAATAGATTCGCCACCCAAATAGACACCCCAAAGACTGTGTACAAAAGTGCGCTCAATTTTAAAATCAGAATAAAAAACAAGCCCCCTTTATGGGCGCACTATTACTCCGTAGGATTCTCTAAAAGGACTAAGAGGGGGTACTACGTGCAGTTAAAAATAAAGCAAGGGGACGATTATTTTTTCGGGGAAGACAGGCTGATGCGCATACGGGTGCAGTCCCTTATAAACTCCGCGCATACACTAAACCCAAATTGCAATATCGCCAATTATGAATATCAAGATGGGGACAGGATTGTAATAAGAGAGTGCTTTTACGGGTCTGAATATTTCATATTGGCCACCTCGGAAACAGAATACTATGTGCAAGGGCAGGAATACCCCCAAGATGACCAATCTTACAAAAAGGATTACTCAACAAATAAAGCTTATTTGTTAGACGCGAACGGGAATAAAGTGTATGATACGTCGAGTACTTTTATAATTGTTCCAATACTCGATACAACAACGTTCGATGGGTATGAGGCCTCTTGGTTTGGGTGGTTTTCCATAGAGCTGTACCGTCCGCAGAAGACTACGGACAAGCAGTTTTACTATCACGATAGTATATGCGCTATAGGAAACCCCGGAACGCCCCAAAATTATCACACGGGTAATATTCAAAACCAAAACCCGAACGCGCCCTCAGCAACACCAGCCATTTTTATTTCTAATTTTGCGGACTCCTATATAAAATTAAGGCTGTGCAAATACGTATTTGCCTGCTACGATTCAAATCATTCTGACTATCACGAATCCTCTTTTTACGGTTTTGGGCAGGCTAACTTCTATGACGAACACCAGAAAGAAAAAACATATTCAGAGAGGCTGCGATGGGGCGGCAAGATAGTAGAAGAATCCACCATAAACAATGTCAATAAATTTTTTGGGCTCGACTTTTTAGACCTAAGATCAAAGCACGGAAGTATTAACAGATTAGCAGAATCGGGAGATATTCTCACCGTTCTTCAAGATAGAAAAGAATCCTCAATCTATGAGGGGCGTACTGAAATGATGAACGCTGATGGCTCTGGTAATGTGGTTGCTAATACCTCCGTATTAGGAACCGTCAATAGCAGGGACGAAGAATATGGGACTATTTTTGGTCAATCGGTTATCACTATAAACCGATCTACTTATTATTTTGACGTTTATAGTGCCGATGTGCTGCGGTCGTCCCCGAATGGAGCGATACCAATAGGTAGCAGATATGGGGCTTCCAAATACTTCACAACAAAATCCGCACAGATACTTGCGGATGGTATTGACAATGTGAGCGTATTAGGCGGTTACGATAAGACAAATGAGATGTACGTACTTACTTTCGCTTTCAAACTCCACCCCGAGTACAACGAAACGATAGGTTTCTATGAGCCTCTTAACAAATGGGTTGGTATGTTCTCCTTCATCCCCGAAAACTATGCAAGGTCAGGCCAAGTCATGCTTTCGTTTGAGAATGGGAATGCCCTAATGCACAATTCTGACGCCGTTGCAAGATGCACTTTCAACGGAGTTAAATATCCTCAAGTGGTCAATTGGTATAGCAATGACCGAGGAGGAGTTAAGAAGATATTCAGAGCTTTGAGAATAAATAGCAACGTAGCTTGGAGCATCGACAATGTAACGATAGAACCAGATGCTACATACGCGAGAGGGATGCAGTCCAAAATAGATAAGAAGCTGTTTAAGCTAAAAGAAGGTCATTTTGAGGCCCATTACATGAGAAACATGCTTACTAAGAACGGAAGTGCTTCGATGCTGCAATTAGTTAATGGTGATGAACTAAGGGGCTACTTTGTGAAAAACGAGATGTCTAATACTTCGGACGATGAAGTATGGCTGCTAGATATAGAAGTGAATTACCAAGACAGCTTATAAGCTGTCTTGGTAATTTAAGTTTTTGTTCGCAAATCCTTAAAATTTCGTGGTGTTTCATGCTGATACTCAGATTGGTTTAGATATATAATAGTTATGCTTCATGCTAAAGAAGCCTCTGCGATAATTTGGTCTGATAATGAATAAACCATTCTTTTAGCAGTTAAAAAAAGACTTCCAAAATCATCGGGTTGCCTTTGTCTTAGTTTTGCAAAGAATTTCATATCGGTTTTTACTTTGTCCAAAAATTCAGTTATCCAACCAACAGAAGTATCTCCTTGTGGTGGTAAATTACCATCGTGCATTACCCTGTAAAGTTCCACGCTCATCCAACTGTCAGTTGATTCCCACACATTATGAGATTCATTTATTGAGTATTTCTCAAATAATTCTTGTTTTGTCATTTTAGTAAATGTTATTTTCAGGTGTTTCAAAATCTTGTCTTTGTTCCAATCTGTCAGCAGTATCACGCAAATGTTTAATCATATCCTCTCTATTTGCCGTTGATATGTAATTTGCTACTGCTGGGTTTCCATAAGGAAAAACTAAAATAGTACAACCGAAATCTTTAGGTAAGAATTTAAGCACACTATCTGCCATTTTTTGCATTGCTATTTTACTCATTTATATTTAGTTTTAAATTTATAATTAATTGAAATAAAGCACGAAAGCATAACACAAGCTATAACCAATAAAGGTTTTAGTGGTTTATTTAGCGTTGTAGCTCGCATCCAGTTCAGTATCGTTTGATAGCGCATCGTACCGTAATCCTTTACTGGTCATAGCTTCAACGTTATAAGCAAGGCGGGGAAGTGCTTCTATTTAAGGTCATCGGTAATTTGATGAAAAATAAAAGCCCCCGCCAGCAAATTAAGGAATGACAATACAATCAATTCCAAGTTCAACAGCAATATCATATTCCTCTTTTACGCCTTCAATCATATTACCAATAAATATTGCTACACCGTTTGTTTTCTTAATGTTTTCTAACATTAGCCTTCTATCCCAAACCAAAGCATCGCCGTCTAATGTTGTGCCGTACCAGCAAACAATGTGTTCAGATACCTTTTCCAAAAAATCCCAAACAGTTAATGGAATATTTTTTTCAATCAAAGTCTTTTTTGGTAAAAAGCAATGATGCAAAACTGAACGAGGTTCATCGTATTCCATTTGAACATCATCCATTTTGTAACTTCTTTCTGAAAAATCAAATTGCCCTTGGTATTTATCACTTTCAAGCCATTCGTTAAATTTTTTATCTACACTTTCAACCGTTTGGTTTTTAATTGTGAAATGCAGCGAAATATCATACTTTTTCATATCGTTATGGGTTTTACAACGCCCGCCCAAGGCTTTTATTTTTAGTGTTTCAATTCAAGTTTAGTAAGTAAAATCGCCCAGCTTATAACACGTGGTATAAAACAAAGCGGTTTTAGTGGTTCTCTAAGCGTTGTACCCCGTACCATTTTTCCCTGCATCGGGAAAATGGTTTCTCCGCTCTCCGCTTCGATTTCATACCACAGCCGTTAGCTGCCATTCCTCAACAAATAAAGGTATTAATACCCGAATAAAAAATATGTTATGCAGCACATAAAATTGGTATATTTGCATAAACATTAATCCATTAGAACTATGGCAAATTTAGTTAAATTAACCGTTTTAGACGGTGGTCGTTTGACCAGAAGGACGGGCAGCATGTACTTTAACACTTCCCGTATTATTAGTTTCAAAACTGTAACAGCCGGGACTTTGCTGTTCTACAATGACAATCGTAACGGGTGGCGGGAAAAGCCCGCTAAGATTTTAGTTAGTGACTCGTATGCCACCATAGCCGCTGCCGCTGCCATCTATGCCCCCGGCAACCGAATCTCGGTCAGCATCTTACAGAAAGGTAGCGACGTTTATGCTTCGGCTGTAACCGGTAGTCTTTGCGTGGATGACATCGTACTGGCCTATGCCAACCCCGGAAACACTTCTACCCAGACTTATTTGCTCTTGCAGCATGGTATTTGGACTGCTGTAGAATACGTTATAAGTTCTTCCATTGCTGCTTTCTACAATGCTTCTAAAAAGATTACCGATGGCGTTAATACTTTAGTGGTTACTATTGGTAGCATTGGATCGACTACGGACGACTACAAATTCACTTCCGCCGCAAATACCACTGAGCAGGTTATTACCCTTACAGGGGCTATCCCCGCTTTTGCTCGTATTTTGGATTGGGCGGTTATCACAACAACAGCTTTCACCGGTATAACCGGCCTCACTACCGCAGTCGGTACAACCTCGAGTGGAACGGAATTGGTTACAGATACCTCCAACCTTGCTGCGAATACCATTCTCAGCGGAGCTATAGCTGGCGCGCCGTACCTTGCGGGTTCTGCTACTGCGCAAAATATTTTCATCAGTTGTAACCCGACCGGTAACTGGTCAACTATGACGGGAGGGCAGTTGAAGGTAGTCATAACTTATGTTGATAGGGCTAATGCCTGATAACGCTTAACAGAAGGAGGCCGCCAACCTCCTTCTTCATTTCATAAAACACACGAACTTATGGAGCTGACTAAAAAAGATATTAACGTATCCAAGCTAAAGTATGACCCTTTTGACCCGAAGACAGTCAAAGCTTTGCAGGAGTACGAGGAGTTTAAGCAGGATTTTGGGGTGGATAAGCAAAAGTTGTTTGCGTACATAATTTTGATGTACGACATGGGTAGCGACTTACGCCATAAAATAGAATGGCTTAATCCCCGTAAAAAGCAAGCCGCGGAGCTTGCTAATTTTCCTAAAGCCGACAGGGGCAGCACATTTGAACCTAATTATGAGAATATCATCATAGGGGGCAACAAAAAAGCCAACTCGGCCATATCCCGGTACATACGTCTATTTGCAAATCCAAAATACACGTTACTCATATATTATCAAACCATTTTAGCATCGGAGTTTGATAACCTTAATGACCGTAGCGCAAAATCTAGTGACTACAATAAGATACTCGGCAATATAAAAGCTTGCGATGCCGGCATAGAGAACTGTACTAGCGCATTATTTGGTGGTGATGAAGAAATATCAAGCATAAAACTAGCCCTTTACGAAGACGCTGAGAGGGAAAACCTCGGCCTAAGACCAGAAGACGTAGCCTTAGACCTGAGTATCCTCGACGACATAATAGCCAACAGTAATCCTTACGGCAAAGGTTATAAGCCAAGAGAATTAAAGTTTAAAGGGGATAAGTAGTATGAAATATAATTATCTACCCGCTGATGAGTCATTTGTGGTTAATAATGGGCATCCTAAAGGGATTGACCGGGATTCCTATCTAAAGCCAATCCGCGTATTACTCCCTGAACCGCCTCCTTTAGAACTTATTGAAGGATACGGCCTCCCCCCGAAAGAACAGAGATGGAGACCCCCAAAAATGCCGGATAAATTAACCTTGCTGCAAAAAAAGATAATAAGGGATTTCAGCGATGACGATAAGCAGAAAAGCTATTACGTTGTTGTTGACAGGATATGGGAAGAAATAGAAAATAACCAGGAAGACTATAAGGACGAAATAGAATGGATAAAGTACCAATGGTATTATAGAACGCAAGGGTATTGGTTCTTTAACAACGGTAAGCCTACATATATAACCGGATGGCATTGGTTCTTTTTATCCTATTGGCACTTGGAGGGGGTTAAATTACCGGAATACAGGGATAGGACTAGGCGTACTTTTCTGTTCTGGGATTACATATCTAAAACAAGGGAGTCTTTCAAGTATCTGGATGCTGATGGCAACGCCATATCCAATGACGACGGGACTTACGATATGATAGAAATGCCAGTACGTACCTTTTATGGCGTTGGTCAGGGCAAAGGCCGGCGGGAGGGCGTGTCCAATATGTCGCAAGCTGCCCAATTTGAGACCTGCTCACGGGAACAGGGAGCCATAGGCGCCATCTTTTCAATGAACGCTACGAGTGCATACAAGTTGTTTTACGAAAAAACCGTACAAGCTTTTTCTAAGATACCTTTCTTTTTCCTGCCTAAGTGGGATGGCTACTTTAAGCAATCTACTTCTATCGACTTCGAAAATCCAAAAAATGTTACTTCTGGTTTGGAACTAAAAAGCGCAATATCTTATGCGCAGTCAGCTTTTGGCGATGCTTATGATGGCGGTAAACTCCGGTTCGCCATATTTGATGAAAGTGGAAAGACTAAGGACTGCGATATAACAAAAAGATGGGATACACATAAGAGGGGGTTAGCCCTTGGTGAAGGTGCCAGCATATTTGGCTTTTGTATTCACCCATCTACTACCGAAGATATGGAACTTAAAGGTGGGGCTAATTATCAGAAATTTCTTATTGACTCGGATTTTTATAACCGAAACCCTGTAAACGGGCAGACAAAAACGGGATGCGCTAATATCTTTCTACCTTTCTATGATGGTATGGAGAGTTTTATTGACCCTTTCGGTAACTCCATAATAGATGAACCAACGGATGAGCAAATAAAAACTGGTTTTAAGTTCCGGACAGGCTCCTACCAATTTCTTAAATCGGGCCGGGACAGACTCCTAAACAGCAAAGACCCCAGAGATATGGTCAAATACAGGGAAATGGTAGTCAAGCAGCCCTTCAACTTTATGGAGATGTTCTCGCTGTCTTCCGGCAACCCTATTTTCAACCTTGACATAGTTAATAAGCGTTGCTCAGAGTTGGCCACAATGCCAGACCCTTATATACGTGGTAATTTTGAGTTCACGGGCGAAGAATTTAATAGTGACGTTAGGTTCATACCTTGCTCTGATGGCCGTTGTGAGGTATCACTCGTGCTATCCCCTGAGCAAGCCAATTTGCGGCATAAAGAGTTCATATTAGACAGGTTCACTGGTGAACAACGCGAAGTATGGGCACCAAATTTACAGCATATTGGTGTCGTAGGCGTTGACCCTTATAAGTCAAGCGGGGGTGATAAAAAGATGGCGGCCAAGACTGGTTACTATGCGTCAGATGGAGGCATAGCAGCTTTTAAGATAGGCGACAAATACGAACTTAGTGAGGAAGCATTATCATTCGAATACCCCAGGTTCGTTGTCGTTTACCGCAACAGGCCACTGAGTAAAATATTTTATAAAGATGCGATAGCTATTGCGCAATATTACGGGTTTATGATATATCCGGAAACCAACGTTGATCAGTTTCTTGATTTTGTATCTGACCATAACTACGACGGGTATTTCCTGTACGACTGGGACGAGAATAAGATGGACTTCAAGCAGAAGCCGGGGGTGTTTCAATTAACAGCCAGCAAAGAGATAGGCTGGGACGAAATACGTAATTATATAGAGTTCCGGGGTCATAAGGAACGGCATTCGTCTCTACTTAAAGAGTTTTCTCAACTTAGTACTTTCGAGGATTTAGGGCGCAATGACATGGCCGCTGCCGCATTGTGCGCGTTACTTGGAGCGCGAGGTTTGTCCCGACGATACAAAAGGGCTGAGATGGTAGAAGAAACAAACGGCTATGACGATTGGGCTTCTATGGATGATGACTTTATGCTGTAAAAAAATCCCAAGTGAGCATCACTGCTGACTTGGGATAACCAATAGTGTTGAAATGAAATGTAATTCTGAGAACAAAGTAAACTAATTTATGGTGAATAAAAAATATGTTTTACGGCATAGATTTTCGAGCCTTCATTAGACCTTCCACTCTTTTACGATAATCTTCGGGCTGCTTAGATAAGTCCACTTGCTCTACGTATTTAGATTTTATAGAAGCAGGCAACTTGTTAAACCCTTTCCATTTTTCGTATTCCGCTTCGTCTATGTCCTTAGTTGAACCGTCGTGATACTTTATTCTAAACCTCCTACCGGGTTTGTTCATACGGGTTTCCCCCTTATCATTAACAGAATAATAACTGTTGTCGTATGAGGGTTCTACACTCTCCACTTGTCGATAATAGCTTTCTGGACTTTTTTCCGATTCGGTACTCGTAAATTTTTGGGGCTTGTAATCGATAGCGGTGCCAGATATTATAATTGGATTACCCTGCGCGTCAATTTTATATTTTTCATATTTACCCGTGGATTTGTTCTTTATGTAGGGGCCTTCCGCAAATTTTATCACGTCACTTTTATCATAATTGCCTTTCCCAAAAACGCCCGGCTGAGTACTACTGTACTTACTCTCTAACTGCTTATATGTCGGATCATCAGACGCTATTTTGCGAAGCGATGGGGTCTCGGGGTCTAAGTAATAGCCTAATTTTTTGCCGAAGGTCTGGTTATACCGATCAATATATGATCGAGACAGGTTGGTAACTTTGGGCGCTTCATCCTCAGACGAGGGTCGAAACAGCACATGAGCATATCTATTTATACTTTCGGGATCTCTGTATAAATTAGGATTAGATGCACCACCCGCTTCATTTATTTCCTTCGCCGCCTCATAGGACATAGATCCCTCTGGACGTGTAATTAAAGATGCCTTATAAGCTGCGTCCCCCTTTAGCTTTGGGATCGGGTTCCGGTTAAAATAATCAGCAAATTGCGGATTCTTGTTTACAAAAGCCGCTACCTCAGAATCGGAATACTCGTTTTTTTTATCTTCTGGCATGACGTTATCTTTGTGGTTTTTGTTCTGCTTCTTTCTCTCTCATGTAGGCTTCGTGCTCTTGGGCGCGGCCTAATTGCTCCATCTTTCCTTCTTGTTTCTTGTCTTCTATCAACAATTGCCCCTGCGTTTTTAATTGCAATTTACCGGCCTCCCCCTGCGTTTTGGCCTCCGCATTCTGCTGATTAATCTGACCCTGATATTGCATATTCTGTTGCTGCAAAGCGTCCTGTCTTGCCTGCTCTTTATTTATTGCATTTGTAAGGTACCGACGTATCTGTCTTAAATTACCACCGTTAAGCAATTTCTCTATAAGGTAGAATTTAATATCAAAACGCAATAATGGCGACCCGTTTTTACCCGGGGCTGCTGCTCTCTCAATTTCCTGCAACAACATTTGTCTATCCTGCGTAGTGGGTCGTGGTATCATCTTAATACCTATTTCCCTTGCTTCGTATTCGCTGTCAACTAAGGCTTCGATGTCATTCTTGCCTATGATACGGGCATAGGAACTGTACACTTTCTTATCGTTTCTTACGCCCAGACGAATCGCCTCGGCCAGAAATTCCGAAGATTTTTCCTTTAAGAATAAAATATTTGCCACTATTGGCTTCAATATTTTAGAAGTGGCCTGCATAGCTATCTCATTGGAGCCTACTTGAGACGAATTTGAGGGCTGCTGGCCTAATGCTATTGGGTTGAAACCCGTTAACATTTCCACCATGCTTATACATTGATTAAAGGATTGCATGCACTCGTTGATGGCATTTAGCGTGGTGCTTGGTATCTTTTCGATAGGCTTAACATTTCCGCCCTCATACCTTCCCCTGAACCCTAATGACCTGTAAGGGAATACCCCTGTTCGCTTCATAAGGTCTATCAATCCCAGAAAATCCATTTTTTTACCCTTTATGTCAATCTTATCTATCATTGATAAATCGACAAGGAATATTTCGTCATGCAATTGCTGTAACCTCTTCTGAAATTTAAGCCATGTGTTTTGAAACAAGTCATATACCGGCACTAGGCGGGGCGTTAAAGCCTGCTCATTGCCCACGTATATATGATATGGCGAGATGGGCTTTTTCGAAGATGCATTAACCGGTTGGCTTGGCGACAATTTAACATCGTAAACCATATTTGTACCTATTAGCCAATTGGCTTGGTACATTCTCTTTACTGTGGTAACAACTGTTTTATTATTGTCAGTATTTTTATTCTTAGCCCATTTATCCTGCGAGAAAATGGTGCGCTTCCCGTATCTGTCCTTGTTCTCGATATACTTTTCATTATCATTTTCAATCCAATGAAAACTTAACACCCCTACTTTGTAAAAGTCATATAGCCAATTACCGTATCGGTCTAAATTGAGGTATTTATCCCATTCGTTAAGGGGCGGGTTTCCAGTTCCGGGGTACTGACTCCAAAGTTTACCGACCTGCTGTATTTCTTCCTGCGTATAACCAGCGGCCTCAAGGCGTTGTCTAATATCCGATATTGGTATAAACTGAATATGCCCCCAATAACAAGAGTCATTGCAATCCCTTTTGTCACTGTATTGGACTATTAAACGGGTTACATCAACATATTCGACTTTATATTTATCTTCCGTGTGATCGAACACTTCCCTTATCGCACAAGCATTAAAATCCCGAATATCCTTTATCAGCTTAACCCTTATATAGTCCCAATCCGATACTTCAAAAGTATGCTTATTCAACTTCTCTAACGCGGAAGCTACGGAGGACTTAAAATCGCCCATATCCTTCATAAGTTCTAACTCATCAAGGTCGGTGGGGTATAGCGTCGGCGATTCTGCGGGTATCCCGGCATTCTGCTTGATCCGCTTTATCTGCTCGTAATGCTGACCTATTGCATAAGCTTCGCTCGCTTTTTGTTCCTGCTCATATACCGAATCCGGGTCTATAAGATCAGCTACGACCTCATAATCTATTTCGGCTAAATTACCTAATAAGGCATCGGTTATACGCGGAGCTATTGCAGCAATATCCCAATTAATGTTCCCTTCCCCCCTGCGGTCATACTCACTTGGAGAGTTACTGTTCTTCTTACCCTTAAATATTTCCTTATATTTATTCACATCCTGCTTTCCCTCCGCATAAGCCCTTATCCGGTCAAAATCATTGACCAATGAATACGGCACAGCGCAGCCATCACCAACGTAAGTTGACAATATCGCTTCCCCCATTTTTCGGGCGTATTTGGGAGTTAATTTATCCTTCGGGTCTATGTTTGAAGATGGAAATACGAATCTCTCAGAACTGTATCGGCTAAATGCTTCCATAAGGAATCAATAATTTATATCGCAAATGTATGATTTTTAACACAAAAATATATGCTCTACAACATATAAAATACTATTTTTGTGCTGTAAAACACATATAACACACGGATATGAGTATAGAACAGGAAATTTACAATGCCTATAAAAACTCCGGGGGCGGAAAATCCCCCGAGGGAGCCGAAGCTTCTGCCACTTCGGATAGTCAGGCGGCACCAACTGAAACGCAGCCGGAGCAAGTAAATGCTGCTGCGGCAAATAACGAGGCGGCTAATACCGCGCCTGAGTTTGACCTGAGCGATTTTAACTCAAAGATTGGCCAGCATTTTGGCTATGAGGCCAAGTCCGCGGACGACTTAAAATCACTGTTCGAATTAAGAACAAAGTATTCTGACCTTGAGAATCAGTTTAAAACTGCTGCGCAAGAGAAAGAATCCATCCAAACCGAATTCAGTTCTGCGAAAGAAAAATTTGAAAGCGTAGGAAAATATGTTGACATAAAAAGTTATTTTGCTAATGAGGAGCTTTTCAAAACAAATCAAATGCTGTTGAAGTATCCGGATAAGGACGCTTCGATAATGGCTAAGATAAGCTCCATCAATTTGGCGGAGCCAAGTACCGATGTTTCCAAGAATATGGATTTGTTGGTGCTAAAGGAACGCTTAGATAGCCCGGAAGTCTATGCCGAAATGACGGATGAGGACGTAAGGGAGATCATAGCTTCTAATATGAATATTGATCTTGACGACATGGAATCTTTGGATAAAGTCGCCAAAGCAAAACTACTCAAGGAAGCCAAAAATGCTCGCGAGGAATTCTTGGGCTACCAGAATGTAGAATTGCCAGATAAGGTCGATATTGATAAGTTGCGAACAGATTGGGTCGCAGCGGAAGCCACCAAATTTGAATCAGCAAAAAAAACTGCGGAAACCGTTGTATCTAAAATGGTATCCGATTTTGGTTCTAAGGAATTGTCTATAAAAGATTCTGAGGGTAAGGAGTTACTATCTTTTAAAGTAACGCCCAACGAAGATTTTAACAGACAATTAAGCATCTACGTAGAAGGGCTTGCAAGGCAAGATATAGACTTTTCGGATGAGGGAAATGTTGCTGAAATATACGAGCAAATTCACCGTATAGCTGCTGCACAGTTTCTTCCCGAAATACTGCAAGCCAATTCAAAAAGAGTAGCTACCGAATCTTATGACCATTACCATAACAAGATACACAACGATGCTCCACTATCTAGTCAACAGCAAGTAAACACCGGTTCCGCTCAAAAAACGCAAGAGTGGATGACTAAAATTAACAAATACATTTAAAAATAGATAGCTATGGCTTATACTCCTTACACTTCGAACTCTAGTTCGAATGCTCTTACCGAAAAAGAGCTGAGTTTATATTCCTATGAACTCCCCCCACAAGTCCTACAGGGTATTGTAAAAGGCTGGGGCGCAGGCTTTGACCTGTATGATTTCCTCAATATCGCCGGTTCCCGATTCGGACTTAAAGGCCGAAGCTTAAGAACTTTCGAAATTTACCCTTTCGAAAAACTTATCACACTGGCCGATGTAGGGTCAGGGGTTGGTATTGCTACCAACAGTTCTGGTGCTGACATCACTTTCAAATTGGACTCCGGGGATTACGATTCCAACGGTAATGCCGTTCTTCGTGTATCAGACCATATCTTAGTACCATCGGCCTACATTTCCGGTAGCGTAAATGGTATGGACTACGAATACCGCATCAACTCTATCACTGGCTCAGGGGCAGCAAAAGTATATACCGCCAGTCCTCTTCTTGCTAATAGCTCGACTACCGGGTTTACCGCAGCTCAGATTACTGTTGCTGTTCCTATCGGAACAAAATTGGCAATCACCACGGATTCGCATGGTCTCGGAACTGACGTTCCGAAAGGGCTTACTTCGCACTCCCTGTATTACGACTTTCTTACGGGTACTCACAAATCTACTTTCCAGATTTCTGGCGGTATGCAATCGCAGGAAAGCTATCTGGAAAATGTACCTCTCCGGGGAGGCAAGGGAACAGGACGTGTCAACCTTTTAGCTATCCAACATCAATTTGACCACAACCGTAAGATCAATTACTCGATGTGGACTGGTCAAGAAAACGACAACAGCGCACTTACTGTTACCAATTTCAACGGTGAAACTGTAAAAGCCAATGCTACCCGTGGGTTATTGCCATGGCTGTATAAACGTGCCGGACAATACCAGTATCAGGATAAATTTGAGATTTTTGATTTGGACGAAATCGCTCAGTATCATTTATCTCAAGGTGTACTTGCTCAGGAAGTAATGATCGGATGCGGCGACTTGGCTTATACCTCCATTGAGAATAGCAACTACTCTTTCATCAAAGAGTATGGCCATGACAATGTAATGACCAAAATGGATGAAATCGGTCTTAACTTCCGGGTTATTAAAAAGAACAACTTCAACTATGTGATGAAGCAGTTCTGGACTCTCTCCAATCCTAACGGACTTGGTTCTGCCGCTTATGCTAACAAATACCGTAATATGATGTTTACCATCCCAATGGGTGAAAACAAAGTGACCATTGCCAATGGCCCTCTCATGGATGGTGAAGTTAAGCTCGGAAACCTCATGTTAGGGTATCCGGATCACGGTGGTGAAAATCGCGAATACCAAATTGAGTACTTCAACGGTATGACCGGTCTCGACGGTTTCGGAAAACCAGTTTGGACAGCAGACTGGGCAGAAGGTGTTATCCAATCGGAACACATGCTCATCGCTACCAAGGTAAATCAAATGATGCTTATTCAGCAAGCACAATAATCAATTAGTAGGGTAGATTCCTTTCTACCCTACTTTTTTATTCACACACACGAACCAAAAAAATTATTTATGCTGTACAAAAACGACGAGCGCGTCAACGTAAAGGAAGAATGCCCGGACGAATTTAAGGCCATACAAGGTCTTCCTTCCATAATCCGGATTATTTCAAAATCAAGAAAGGAAATGAACCCATCTGGTATGCCAGAACCCTATCCGCCATCTCGGTGGCCTTTTATCGCTACCGTTGAGGATGAAGACGGAATCCTTAATACATGGTCATATTCAAAAGCGGCCGTTAAAATGGTTGATGGCTTACCTGAGCTGTCCACAAAAGGTATTTGGGTGTATGATGGCCGCATTATCGTAGAACCCAAGAAGGACGTGGAATTAGCTTACTTCCTTTTATACCTTAGTCCTATTTGCCGGAGCGGTTTATTCGAACTTGAGGACTTAACCAAAGAGGCCAAAGCCAAAGTAGAAGAACTCTCGATAGAAGCCGAACTTCAATTCCTGCTTTTTGGAAAAAATTCGCCGCTTAACAAATCGGAATCTAAGCTTAGACTTCTTGCAGGAGCTTGGGGCGTACCGAATGCTGACTCCCTTGATACAAACATGGTCAAGATAAAATTAAGGGACAGCGTATTGCTGTCAGAAAAGAATTACAAAGTAACTGGCCGGGGCATCGCAGACTTCGTTAATGAAGCCAATCAAGATGATCCTATGAACGTTTTCCGTTCTACCGTCCAGTTTGCTATTGACAATAAGGTCATAACCTTTAACGAAAAGGAAGGAGGCTGGTTCTTTATTGATTCTAAAACTGGGGAACAAACGGGCTATATCTGCCCTGTTCTGATAACGCAGGTATCGCAGAAACGTGATATTCTTATTAGTTTCCTTAAGTATAAGCCAGAGGCTTTTGAAACGATGAAGCAGGCTATCCAGTTGTTTAAAAACTCGGAATCCTATAGGGACTTATCATGGCCTGAACTTAGAAAATTAGCAGTGGAAAAGGGATTGACTGTTCAGCCCAGTGAAAAAAGAGCTGACGTAGAGCGGAGACTACACGAGCTGGAAAATACATCCTTGTAGGTTTGTAGCTCGTGTGTTTTACTCTTGAACCCTGGGTCTGGCAACCCGGGGTTCTTTATTTTATGACAGATAGCAAAGTCCTGTCAGATAACTTCGCATGCTTACTGCAAACATTTATGATGTAGCTACAGTGCCTATCCGATACGGTCTTAGTTATAAGATTGGTGGCAGATAAACAATATAAGCAAGCGCCAGTGTCTAGTCTTTCTACTTTCAAAATAATATTTTTATGAGTGACGTCATAAAGGTAAAGCAATTTTTTGAAGCAACGCCGTTGATACATGCGTGTAAATCTCCGTTGTTTTACCGCTAGAATGCCCAGCCATTTTTTGAATAATCCGCAAATCCGTTCCGCTCTCTAAAAGGCTAGTAAAGCATGAATGCCTAAGTATATGGAAATGACTGTGACTATCAATATACTTTTTAAAAATTTTCTGACAACTACCTACAGAATATTTTGGTTCAAACTGGCCATTAAAAAGATATTCCTTAGGCTTAAACTGCCGATAATATTCACGGAGCAATAGCAGAATGTTTTCCGATAATGGCACGATCCTATCTTTGCGGCCTTTACCATTCTTAATAGTTATCAGCATACGTTTGCTGTCAATATCTGTGAGTTTAAGATTAACCACTTCACTTACACGCAGTCCGACCGAAAACGCAAGCGACAGAATTGCCCTATGCTTTATGTTTTCAATTTTGTTTATCTGGTTTATAATAAAGTTTTTATCAATAACTTGCGGAAGATGCCGCTCACTACGCGGACGCTCAAACGAAACCTTATCATACTTCTTATCCAGTACCTTTTCATAAAGGAACTTGATGGCATTAATGACTTGGTTTTGTTGCGAAATGGACGTGAACTTGAAAGCATCCAAATAAGTTTGAAAGTCCGCAGCAACAATATGCTGCGGGTATTTATCCACCTTTTCGAGAAATTTAATAATATAGTGCGAGTACATGTCTCGCGTCCTCGGCGAGTAGTTTAAGTATTTAAACTTTTGTTCGCAAATCCTTAAAATTTCGTGGTGTTTCATGTTGATAATCAGATGGGTTCAGATATATAATAGTTAGCAACAATTGTCTAAGACGGTTTTCCAGTCGATAGATTTTCCGCAATATGGGCAGAAATTAAATCTATGAATGTATCCCTTTCTACCATCGACAATTTGTTTTGCTGTTAATGGCTCGCCTTTTAATAATCCATATTTTTTTAGCTCTGGCTGCAATTTTACAACATCTTCAACCTGTCTTTTTATGTCGGAAAGTTTTATATCTTCTCCGCTCAAAAATCCGATGAAACAATCACAACTGTTGCTAACACTATGTATAAGCGATTTGAGTTTTACTGCGCTTGTCATATCCTGTGATTTTTATAAAATTATTACTGTGATATAGTTTGCGGCTTCTAATCCCAAACCGCTCATACATTTTTCGTTAGCCACAATTTAGTCAATACCCAAAAAGAAGGCTCCGAGTTCACCCGAAGATATCTCTTCCTCTTTTTTAGGTTCTGATTGATTTTCTTGTGGTTGTTTAGGTTCTTCCTTTGGTGTGTTTTGAATAGCTTCAAATAGTTTCTTCATTTCACCAAGGCACATTGTAAAACCTTTTTTGTAATACCTAAACGCACGGCTCATTGAGCTTGCAGGATAAGTAATTTTATTTATCATTAATTGCCTTTTTGCAAGGTCAATAAACGTGGTTTCTCCGAGGTATATTTTTTCATGGTCAACAGCAAACATTGAAACAGTAAAATCAAACGCCTCAATCGTTGTTTGCGGGTCTGCAAAAAACTTCTTTACAAGGTCGTAAGTACATTCTTTATATTTCATCTTGCAGCCGTTATTGCTTTCCCATTTTATTTCGCAGTCTTTTGCTTTAAAATATGTACGTGCCTTTTCGTACTCTATTTCATTTGGGAAAAACATATCGTAATCAGTTTTTACAGGCACACCCATAAAGTAATCACGTAAAGCACCGCCAGCAAGCCAACATTTTATATCAGCTTCTTTCATTTCGTTTAAAATAATCTTGCCATATCTTTGAACGGCATTTTCAAATTGAATCATATCGTTTGTTATTAATAGTTTAAAAATAAAAACTGTGGCTAACACGGGCTCATACGCAACTGGGGTTTAAGTAGTTACGTCAAATGTACATCTTTTTTTTTACTTTGGTGTATGTTGAAAATTTAGTAGCTCCGATTCCCCAGCTGCGCATAGCCCCATCCGTTAGTGGCAAGCGGAAGAACTGCTCCGATTGAACGTCCGTGCATTGGTAATTAAGTTACTTGTTTAAAACATTTGAAAGGAATCCGTGAAGAATTGGGTCGTTGTCAAATATTTCCAAGTCTTTGCCCGTAAACGAACTTCTTATTGTTGCTTCAATCGCAATCTTATTGTCATTATCAGCATTATTCCATTCATGGTGGTATTTAGCTAATTGCTGGCGTTTACCATCGTAGTAGCTTTGTGTTTGCTCAAATACCTCACGCCTTGCGTTTTCTTTACGTACACCCCAAAAGCGTGTACCAAATATTTCAAACTCGTTAGCTGCAAAAATCAAAGCAAATAAGCCAATAATTGAAGCAATTGTTATTAGTGCTATTTTCACGGCTATTGTAATTTAAAAGGTGAAACCAATACTTTAGGCTCAATATATACGGGTCTGGGCTGGTTATCATTTGGGTCAATCATCATTAACCAAGTTCCCTCAGCACTCGAAGGCATAAACAACCCGTTTGGGTCTGCTTGCGGCCTAACTGCACATCCTCGTTCTGAAATGCCAGGAGTTTCTAAAGTCATTGGGTTTGTGTATTGGGTTGCATAAGGTATACCATATCCGATACATTTACCTAAAAATACGGGCTCTCCAGTCATTTCAGGTACTATGTAAGCATAACAAATTAAGTTTTCTTGGTCACGTAGTTCTAAAATCATTTTCATAAGCTTGCGTTCCTGAAAGTTCTTAATTGCTGGCATTCCTACCTGTGCATTAGCCTCTTTCATTAAAACTTCTTGTTTTGCGGCTAATACATCATTAGTTGTTGGTTGTTGGTCACAACTCGAATTACTCATAAGTAGCATCATTATAGCTACTAAACTAAAAATTGAAATAGCTTTTTTCATTTTGTTTGTTTTAAATTATTAATATATAGTAAATTATAAATAAAATGCACTGGTACTAACACCGTATATAAAACATAGCCAGATAGTTTACTGCTTAATTGCAAGGCTTGTGCATGGCTACGTTTCATATAAGAACCGTTGTGCGCAATTAACCCAACTCCCAATATTCGATAGCTCTTTCTTTTCCTGTTGTATTCAAAAATTCAGTTTCTCCAAAATGAGAAATAACTTCTTCGATAGAGAAATGCTCGAGAATTTCCGATATACTTGCGCTATCAGCTTCTATTCTTACTTCACTTTTTCCATTTGGCTCAATTGTACAATTTGAAGCTGAAAAACTTAAATCTACTTCTTCATTCATAATATTATATTTAATTTATTAACAATGATTTACAAACAATAACTACGCACAACAAGCGGTCATAAAACAAAGCGGGTTAAGTGCAATTTACAAGTTCATTAACTCGCTCGTAGTTCGGTATCGGCGGATAGTTTCACAGCCCGTTCACCGTACTCGGCCATTACTCGGAACGAATATGTTATATTTCGTGGTACTCTTGTCCTTGCACCCTACGCTAGAAACTAACGCCAACCTAAAGCGCAGACAAATTGCTGCTGTACTGATTAAATTTTTACGTTTCATAAGTTTGTCGGTTTGTATTAAATCCACCAACAAATTAACTTATTAATCCTCATATAAAAAATATGTTAGAAAGCATAAAAATTATACCTTTGCAATACACAATATTATAGGCGCTATGACTTTAGACCAGATACTCCACTTAGTTAATTACGTCTGCGTGAAGGAACGCTCGGGGGGAACTCTATCGCCGGATCAGCTTAATTTTATACTGCCGGCGGCTAATATGAACATGTTCAACCGCAATGTCGAGGCTGCTCAGTTATACACCGTCCAGAAAAATATTCCTTTTATAGAAGGTATTTATGTCTTTAAATCATTAAATGATTTTCGCAGAAAGGTCGATATAACTTTTACTGCCGGCGCTTACGATTTGAGTAATACTTCCGATTATGGCCATTACGCAAGTTTATTCACTAGCTACAATGGCGCTTATAGGCGCATAGACATCTTAACAGATTCCGGATTAGCTGAAAGGCGTAGCAATATGTTAGCCCCCCGGTTATCGGAGCATCCGGCAGCCGTTATAAATGGTACGGATATTCTCATATATCCCACAGATATTACCGCTGCCGAATTTACTTACCTGAAACTACCCAGCATTCCGGTGTACGATTATTACCTGACCTCCTATGGTGAACAAATCGCTTTAGCGGCTGGTCAGACATACACTTTGCAAACGGGTGAAATTGGCTCCGCCGGGCAGACTTCCGGTAGTGTGTCATCGACTACGGTAGAATTGGAATGGAGTCCACTATACCATATCGAATTTGCGAATGAACTTCTAAAGATGGTGGGCGTAAATCTTAAAGACGAACAAGTGCGTCAATATGCTTCTGCCGCACAGCAAGATAATAGGCCAATATGACAAAAAACCAAATCATAGAGCTGTATAGGCTACAAGTATTGGGGCAGTCATTAACCGATGACCAATCATTCAAAGCGGATGAGAGGGTTATTGAGCTAATGATAACGGCTGCTTTGAACGAAGTCTATTTTAAGATATTCAAGAAAGACCCTTCAAACTTTGACAGGTACTGTAAACTTTATAAGAATGTAGAGATAAAATACGATTCCGACATCGACCAATACTATTCCGACCTCCCCGCAAAAGTTATTCAGTATCCGATATTAGGCGATGGCGTTTGGAGCATAGGAACCATGCAAGGCTCTACCGTAGAGTTCGTACCCATATCGCAGGATGACGCAGAGGGCATGACCGGATCAGAATCCTTTCTCATTGACGACGTGGTAAAATATGCCGTTGTTGGCAACCAAGTCTATTACTTCGGTATAGACCCCGTGAATCCCATAACAGCAGTTAAGATGTTCCTTGTCGTCGAATTTACTGAATGGGGCGCTACGGAAAATGTGCCTATGCCCTCCGGGCAGGACTTCGATATTATGCAATTAGTTTTGCAGGGATACCGTGCTAAGGATAAGGACAAAGCGAATAATCAAAATAGTATAGCCTAATGGATACCCCCGGAGTACAGACAGTAAAACGCATAGTAACAGACATTGTTTTCTTTTGCCAACTTGGTAAGGATAAGTGGAATTTTGTGTATAAGTTGGTGATTGATGCCATAAGGGAAATACACATGTTCCACACCGATGAATACAAGGTGGTGAAGGTAAATGTCGATTCCGCACTTAATACGATAGACTGGCCGGATGACTATCTGGGTTTTGTGTTCTTAGGGATTCCCCTTAATGGCACTATCTGGACGCTGACAAAGGATAACGACTTAATAACGACTACTACCCTTGTCAATGGGCAGGAAACCTTAGATAGCGAAGCGGGGGAGGGCGTAACAATTAGTAAACGAACCCGACCCGGATACGCAGTTAAGGGTGGGGTCAATAAATTTTACTACAAAGAAGACCCCGCCAACAGGCGCATATTCATAAACGGAATTAACCCAGCCAATGTCTTATTAGGGTACGTCAGCTCCGGCGTTACTGACGCAGGAACGTTAGTACCGATGAAGTACAAAAGCCTTATCGAGAACTATGTCCGGAGCAAATTATTTCTTCTTGGTGACAAACCAGATACCAACAGCTCCGAATATTTTCTTCGCCTGTATTATGATGAAGTGTCAAAACTCAAAATATTTGAAAGCCCAACCTTAGACGAGATTTATGATGGGCTATCGGAGATATTTACCGGAGTTATGACTAAATGACGTAGAAAGTATTTAAGTTTTTGTTCGCAAATCTTTAAAATTTCGTAGCGTTTCGTGCTGATACTTAGATTGGTTTAGATATGTAATAGTTATATGCAAGGCTAAGACCGTGCATTTAATCAACATTTGTGGGTTCATCCGTAAAAGAAAAAAGCCCACGCTCTTTTGCTTTTTCAAAGCAATTAGGGTTTATGTCGCAACCTATAAAGTTTCGTTTCAAATCTTTGCATACTTCGGCAGTTGTAAAACTTCCAGAATAAAAGTCTGCAACTAAATCTCCTTCATTGCTACTTGCTTTAATAATTCGCTCAATTAATGCTTTTGGTTTTTGGGTATCATATCCAAGTCTTTCAGAGTTAGTCGGCCCCAAATTATTCAATTCCCAAACATCATCAATAGGTGTTGAATCTTGTATTTTATAAACAACATCACCATTTTCGTCCCTTTTCATTACCTTTTTACCATCTTTCACATCTACTTTATTTTTCTTTCTTGGTGTCTCTAATGGCAATCTTAATTCATTAAATATTATTTTGTCAGTTTTGCCATAAAATATAAGTATATCGTGGTTTTTAGCAAACGCCTTTTGCTTTATACTCCATTTATTGTAACTCCAAATAACCTCATTCACAAAATTATCGTATCCAAATATGTCATCCATTATACACCTAATCCAATGGTTTATTTTGGTATCCATTTGTAAATAAATACTTCCTGTTGGTTTCAATATTCGGTGCATTTCTTTTATTCGTGGTATATAGTGGCTTTCAATTTCACTTCTTATGGGTTTCAAATCTTGGTAGTCTTTAAACTTCCTGCCAGTTCCATAAAGTATATCACAATAAATTAAGTCTATCGTGTTATCTTTAATTTCTGCCATCAATTCTAAATTGTCGCAAATTCTAAGGTCTAAAAAACCATCCCCATTTTTTTCTTTTACTATCATTTATTCATTTAATTAAGTTTCTACTAATTTTACCGCCCAGCATATAACACGTTGTATATGTCAGTTTTGCCAATTGGCTTTCGTGCTTTGAATAGGAATGTGTGCGTGGCAAAACCGAACACATACAACCATCCGTTAGCGGGCATTGTAATGAACACAGCCGAACCAACTTTTAGTTGAATATTCAAATCCTAATCCATCATGAACACATATAGGATATGATTGCATTCCAGTTTTTTCAGTATCAGGGTATTCTTCTTTTGGATATGTTTTCCCCGTTATTTCAGTTCCATTTTCAATCCATTTTCCAGAAAGTATTAAGCATTCGCCCATATCTTTTGAATATTCGGATTCTTCTTTTTTATTCCAATTTTTACATGATAAACAACGACCCGCTAACACACGGTTAGCGCAATTGCCGTTTTTGTGGTTATTCGTAGTTTCTACCATTTTATTAAGTTTTTAGTAAATTGATAATTAAGTTCTTTTTAGTCGGCAACTTCGCTAACCGTCAGCCGTTATCGCTCCTGTAATTACTCAACAAATTAACTCGTTAATACACATATAAAAAATATGTTAGAAAGCATAAAAATTATACCTTTGCAGTATGAACTTAGACTCTATACTAAATACGGTCAGAACCATTATTAACCAAGTAAGCCCTTCCTTACAGCTTACGGAGGATATGTTTTCGGACGTGTGCCAATTGGTCAACCTGGATTACTTCAAGTTGTGGTGCGGACTTCCGGAAGACTGGGCACCGGGGCAGCCGGTTTCCCGAAGGGGCTGGCAGGTGTCGAGCCAAAACACGGAAGCACTCAAGACGTTCTTAGTTGACGAGGCTACGTACTCTGTCACCATAGCCGGTAAGTTGACATACCCCGCCAACTTTGTCCATATTGATCTTATAAAGTTCAACTACCAAGGCACTGAAATATCGGTCACAGAAAAGGATCATCAGGAAATAGGGAACTTACTTAAAAGCCCTATTCTTGCACCTACTTCGCAATACCCCATTTTCACCTATTACGGGGCTTACCTTCAATTTTATCCTAAGGATTTAGCCAATGTAACGATGAGCTACTTCCGGCTTCCTACGACCCCGAAATATGTCATAAAGGAGGAGAACGGGGTCAACGTATACGACCCTGATAATTCAGTTCAATTCGAATGGCCGGAGGCTTACCACAATGACTTGGTTAAAATGATTCTCTCCTATTTGGGCATAAGCTCAAAGGATGTCAATGTGGCTAATTACGCAGAAAGTGTTAAGGCTAAAGGGGCTTAAGCCCTTTTAGGAAAAATTTTATTGTATCCTCATCGATTGTACCAATCTTGCGAAGACTTTATAATGTTTTTAAGCTCTGCTAGCTCTTTGGCAGAGGAACTTAACAGCGATGGCTCCCTCCACGTATAGGTTTTAACACCATCTTCTACTAAAATCCTTACAAATCGGCGATACGGATATTTTGGACGTACGCTACATAACTGCTTAACTCTGTAGCTGTAAGCGAAGAAGGGATCTATCGCCTTTATTTCTTCTAGAAGTTCATCTTTCATAATAATCGGTTTATAGCGCCATAGGTGGATCAGTAACTTTGTATATGCAATACCCGTCGGCATCCGCCCTTTTTGCCGTTGGGTTCATTATGTACTGGCGCCAGAGTTTATTGATTGTGTCCTCATCCGTTTGTACCCTTACGCCGTTGGCGTCTTCGTACCATTGATCCCGGCCTTTTTCACCAAAAATATGTACTTCCATAGGTTTTAAGTTTTTGTTCGCAAATCCTTAAAATTTCGTAGTGTTTCATGCTGATACTCAGATCGGTTTAGATATATAATAGTTATATGAAATTATTCAATCCACCGCCTAACAACTTCAAACTCATTGTTATTAGTCCAGCATTTCAAATAATCTCTTTCTAACAATATTTCAACTAATGAACTTATTTCAAAGTCATCTAAATCAACTGTAATTTCAAACTGCTTATATTTTAAGCTTCCTGTATTTACTTTTATTTCATAATGTATGTTAATCATATATTTAAATATAAACCTCATATAACATCGGCTCATATTTCATAAGGGTTTAAGTGCGATGTGTAACTTTTCCCCTCGTAGGTAATTATTTGTAATTTGACAGGCTTGTGCTTCGATTACCCTTACGAAACATAGCCGTGTTCGTTAGCCACCATATACAAACAGCCTTTCGACAGTTTTGTAAGTTAATGTGGTATTCATTGAATTTGTTACTTCTTTCGACCAAACACAAATAAAGTCATTTGGTGCTTGATATTCGGAAATAAATACTTTATGTCCTTGATTTGTCATATCTCTACACCATCCCCAAAATTTATTATGGTTAAAGTTTTTTGAAGTTGCATATTGTTTTGTGTTTTGGTACGGAATGTCGCAATAAATTATAGAATTTTCAAATAGTTCAATGTCAGAATAGTTTCCACTTATAAATATTGCACCTTTTAAAAATTCAACTTGTTTTAATGTATTTCTAATTTGTTCATCAACATAATCCCTTGTTGCTGTTTTACCTGAATATCCACCATCGAAAAACCTACCATTAAAAGAAGCCATCCACCCAATCCACCCAATCATAAAATCGTCAAATTCTATGTTAGTCCCATTATTATATTCTGATCTTGCTTTTGAATATAACTCTTTCGATATTTCCATTGGTTTATCTCTATTTTCTTGCAATCCTTTCCACATTGCAATCAAATATTTGTTTTTATCAATAGCAATCCTATTTCCAGAAACTTTGTCAAATGTTCCTAAACCACCACAAAACGGCTCAATATAGTATTGATTATCTTTTCTGTCTTTTAATATAATCGGAAGTATTTCTTTTGCTATCCGATTTTTTGAACCCATGTATTTCATTTATCTATATTTTAATTTATTACTAAATACGGTGGCTAACAATGTGTAGCACCAATAAGGGTTTTACTGCAAATTTTAAGCGTTGTAGTCCGCTTGTTGGTCGGTATAGTTTGATAGGTTTGAACTCCGCAATCCCTTACTTGTGCTACACTCGTCCGTTATAACCAATGCAAGAACGCTCCTTGGATAGTTCCTGCATTAGATTAAAGTTTACTCTTTCAAAAGAAGTTTAGCAACATCTTCTTTTAACATTCCGTTTTCGTGCAATTTTGCTACAATTTGAGAAGCAAAAAGCATATCGTAACGGTCTTTAAGCTCTTTTGATATTTTATCAGAAGTTTTTGTCGTTTGAGAGTTTAAAAAATCTCTCAATTTGTTTTCGCTTAATTGCGTTCTTTCCAATTCTTCTGTTATCCATTCGGAAATAGAAATCATGTCATTGGAATTGTAACGCTTTTTAACTTTGGCGTTTACAACAAGCTCATTTAAGGCACTTATTATAAATTGCTCCTTTTGCTTTTCAATTTCCGCAATCACGGCACTATTAAATTCAGCACCTATTTTTGCTTTCCAATCGGCTAAAATTTGTTGCCTTACATTATAGGCAATTGCACTTTTAATTTGCTCCGAAAAAGAGCTTTCGTCTTCTGAATAAAAATCAGATAAATCTACTGTTACATTAATTTTCATTTCTTTAAGTATTTAGTTATTAATAATTTAAAATAAAATGCACTGGTTATAACACACGCTCATACGTAACGTTGGTTTTAGTGCCTATTTTATGCGGTCTGCTTCTAATTTAGTTCGGTAACGTGGGATAAGTAACCGCTTCGAAATCCCACGCTACGCATAGCGGAAACGTTAAATACACAATCACGCATTACATCTCTACCCGGAGCAATAACTAATAATGTTTTCATAATTTAAAATTTACTGTATTTTGATAAATATGTTTTTCGATTTCCGATACTTTTCACAGAAACCAACAAATCGGGTTTTATAATATTCTGCTGTTTAGTTTAATTCTCCATATACCTTTTCTGATGCGCAATTAAGTTGAGCATACCCGCAGAATTTTTTTCTGCTTCCGAAAATAATTCTGTTAGTGTTTTGTTATACACCTTATTTTGCTTTTCAAAATCCCTACTGACTTTTCTGTTTGCAAAGAATATAGCCACTGCTGCTAATATGCCAACGGCATCTATGACAAGTGCTGTATAAGCTAATATGTCTATTACGTTTTTCATGCTTTCTCAAAATAAATTCTTAAGTCATAATGAATCCCGACATAATCCCAATTAAAGAAGCAAGTCTCTTTTGGTATAGGGTACTCTTGGAATCCGTAAACAGCCAAATCGCGTTTCAAATGGTCAAAGTTAAGGTAATCCTTAGATAACTCCCGGCCATTGCCGTATCGCTTTGTATCCAGTTTGGCATAATAAAAATTTTTCTCCATGGCTTTATTTATAATTTGTTTGCGTTATTACAGCATTTGACCTTCGTGAGCGTTACCTAGTATAACATAACGTTCTGATTCAAATGAGTCGTTTAAGAATTGTTGGCCCCTAGATATTTCCGGATGCGGGTTACCAATAATTTTTATCCGGTTAGCAATTAATACGTAGCCCCTCCACTATATGAGGTATATAACTGTCCCAGTCACAAGGTATTCTTTGTAAGGGTCTCTGCTACGCCCATCATACCCATCATAGTAATGATTATTCATTATTAGGGTCTCTGTAATAGCTGTGTAATCCCCCTCCCGCATAAGTTGGCCGTTCTTATCCTCGAAGGATGTTAAAAACAGGTGCCTACTGCTATCTAATTCTTTTTTCTCCATGACTTTATTTATCTGTATTTTATTTTCAACATTAAAACATAATTCTCTACGCTCTTAAGCAAATCTGATTCGCTGCCCGGTACAAACTGCTTACCGTGCAAAGAACTCAATGCTATTCTGTAGTACCTGAGGGCTTTTATTTCATCCCTCAGGCCGGTACCATTATCCGACAATGCTTTTTTATCTAATTGGGTTATGAACTTTGTCAGATCATTTATGAATTTTTCTTTGTAGGTCATAGGTTCCAACTTTTTATTTCTTTGACCATCCTTACGGAATCTTTACGGAATACCATAATAAAGGAATCCTTTTTCAACTTGTTGCATGACCCCTCAAGATAGCCATTTGTATAGATATACATTACGTTCGTTAATGCTAAATTCGATATTCGCGTACAGGATACGAGCGATAAGGCAGCCATTGCTATAATCGTTTTCATACTACCTACAATTAAATTCATCGTTTATGGGCATTGCGAAGCAAGTGGAAAACCTGCCCTCCCAGAACCGGCCATTGTGCGAAAACTTAGGCGGCTTTTGGGGCTTATCGGTAGAGGCAACATAGTGATGACCCTTTTCATCAATGGCCATTAGTGTCTGGCCAGATTTTGATAACTCAAAAGTAAGTTTTTCCATGACGTTTTTATTTTAGTTTGTTGATCCTTAAATTTTCGTGGTGTTTCATGCTGATACGCAGATTGGTTTAGATATATAATAGTTATGTGGCATTAAAAGATCCACGCTTTGATAATTTCGTAAAGATTTAATTTTAAGTGATACGAATTAATTATTACGAACACGCCAAATACTAATCCTACAACCGAATTTAACCAGTGTAATACCGTATATGCTGGGCTAAATTTAAACAGCTTACTTATTGGAGCTATTACAATAAAATTAAAAGCAATAATTGAAACAAAGGCAACCCAATTAAATGTCAATAGTCCTGCAAACATCCATAAAGCAAATATTAAACTTGGCAGTCCTCGACTAATTAAAATGTCTTTATAATCTTGTGGGTATTCATCCCACTTTTTGCCTTTATTTTGTTTCGTGAGTTCTTTGAATTTCTTTGATTTTTCAGTGTATTCAACTGGGCTTATTAGCCAAAGAACTTCATGTATTATAAAGCAAATTCCGATAAAATAAAAAATGTGTTTCATTGTTATAATTTTTAAGTTATTAATATTCAATAATTAACGCCACATAACACGCGGTCATACGTAACTGGGACTTAATCAGTATGCGAGGCATGTAGCTCGTATTGTCGTTTGGTGTAAGTTGATAGTTCGTAGCTTCGATTACCTCAGCTACGCATACCGCAATCGTTAGCCTAAAATTATCGCTCCGATTTCAGTTTGTTCTTTAGCCTTTTAATTAGTTTCCTATAGTACCTTCTTTCTAAATAAGGCGCTATTATGTAAATGTAAAGGGCTATGCAGACACAAGCTACACCAATGAGTAGCCCGATAAGGACTACGACCGCGAAGAACAGCCAAATTATAAAATCTGTCATTTGTATTCGATTAAAGGTTTGTCACTAAAGGCTATTACTTCACCCTGCGATAATTTTCTGTAAATATCGGCTATTGTCATGGAGTCAATATATAATTTTTTGGTGTCTCCAGGGGTGTATCTGTCGTCTTCAATCTCCATTAAGGCCAGTATGACATCGGAAAAAGATGCCCGGCCTTTTTGGTAATTGTCAAATATACGTACGATTTTTTTCTCCATGGCTTTATATATTAAATTGTGGTGCCATTATGCGTATTTGCACGAATTCATGCCCTACGCAGTTGTTTAAAAGTTAAGTACTGGAATACTCTTACCTATTTCTGTGCCTTCAAACGGCCTGTATCTGGGTATAGGCAAGCCGTTTTTAGTGAAGGTAAGATAATTGTATAGCCTTAATTTTGCTTCGTACCGTGTGTCTATGAACACGGTTTTGGTTTGAACCAAACGAAAAGCTCCGGGTCTGTCGGGAACGGGTTCCCATGTTTGGATGTTGCGCAATGATGGTTCCGTGTTAGTCTCCGTTACCTGACGCGTTTTATCACAAATCGTTGTGTACTTATATGGTTTCTTCATGGCTTTATATAGGATAATATATCCCGTCTGTTAAGATTTTCATATTACCTTCTATGAAAGCAAAGGTTTTAAAAGATTTTTCCTGTATCAAATACAATCCCATATTTGTTGGTTTGTATCCGATTACTTTCTCCTTCGTCATTGCTTCTATTTCTTCAATAAAAGATCTAAATTTACTGCTTTCTTTAAGATGACTCGTTGTTTTAACTTCAAAAAAGTCTAACATCTTTTGCAAGTCATTTCTCGCGGCATCTAAATTTTTAGTATAGCCTTTTATAGGGACGTTGTATTCTGCTTGGCCGTTATTCTGGAACGTTGGTATTTCGTTTTTGGTTTTCTTAGATCTAATAATTGTGTCCGTATCCTTTACTACTAGTATCCTGTTATATTCTAACTTGGTATTACCAGAATAATTGCGATGTATTTTAATACTGCCATCCGTCAAACCCTTTTCTATGCGGTTTAACTCCTTAGCTCTGCGTTTAAGTTCGTTAATTATCTCAATATTTTGCCTGTCAAAATTGTATTCTGCTTTGTCGGTATTCTGGAACGTAGGTATTTCGTTTTTTGTCTTCATGGCTTTATTTATTTTAATGAAAATTATAATGGTTAAGTATGTGCTTTACTTTCTCCGCTGGGTCAGTGTCTTCTTTTATAAGGCACCCGATGAACGGGCTACGCTCTTTGCCCCTGTAAATGTGGAGCGTTATATTATAGCTGGAATCCGTTTCAAAGTTCTTGAGATCAAACCTGTAGCTTTTATTTTTGTACTGTATCCGTTTCATTTTCTGATAAATTTTAAATATGTGCATCGGTAAACTTGTGGTAATGGGCTTTTGTGTAGCCCTAACCCCGTGAAAAATAATCCTATTTGGCAAGCCGGCGCGGAGGCTTTTAAATACTTTCGCCCGGTTTCGTCTTTCCTTAGTTCGTAATTAATGGATAACTTTTTAAGTTCATCGCAAATACCTTGTATTTGTTGATTAACGACCGGATAAATTTTTATTGCTATGTGTTCGGTTATTGATAAGGATAATTGAACGGTTAAATCAGTTGTTAATGCGAACTTGTTATTGGATTGTTTGGCTATCATTTTTCTAACTTAAAAGTTAAACCCATCAGCCCTTCGTCTGCATTAAAAGAATTCATTAATTGATTTAATTGTTCGGCTGTTATCTTTGCTGCATAACTTTTCCAGTTAAATTTAACTTCTTTAGAGTGCTGATAATAGATAAAGTTATCGAAGAACCAGCCGCCTGGAAAACCTAAAATTTCAGCTTTGTCCTTTATTTTGTTTTCAACATCCAACTCATTCAAAGAGTTTCGATAGTCTTTTTCTACTTTTTGAAGTGCTTCTTCTTTTGCCTTTTCAATTTTGGCTTTCCTTTCAGCTTTTACCCGCGCGGCTTTTACTTCGGAGTCGTAATAGCCATCCTCTTTATAGGCTCTAAACTTTTCTATTTCCTGATCGCACGGGGGCGTAAATTGCGATTTTTTGGAGTCAATTATAAATTCGTCCCCGGTCAAAGATTCTAATAATTTTATAGCGCTGTTTGCCTCTTCTTTCCACCGTGCTACAATGCCGCTGTCAATTAGAATCATCGCGAACTCAATTTCGTCCTCTGCGTATCTTAAAGCGTCATAATCCTCCGGTGTTACCCGGTAATAATCACAATACGCGCTTTTTTGCGTTTGCCCTGGTTCTAGCCTTTCAAAGCCTTTTCGGATATGATACAAACCATTTGCTTGCGGATACATTGGGGCGCCTAAATAGTCGCAAAGGTGCAATTTTATGAACGGTTTGAGGTGCGGAAAATGTTCGCCCAAAATTTCGTGAATACAACCGCCCAATGAGGGATTTCCTTTCCTATCCCCCAGAAAGTAAACCTCTCCGGTTATTGCAAAATCTTGATGTCCGTTTTTACATTCATCGTTAAGCCTTACATTTGCAATAACTCTACATTCTTTACCGTCTATGATAATGGTTTTTGTTTCCTTGTACTTTAAAGAATTTGTTTTCATAATTTCATTTTTTTTCTATTGGTTTGACGGCCTTATTAGGCCGTTTCGTCTTAATTTTCAAAGACTCATCGGAAACCTTAATTGAGTAATAATTTTTCGTTTAGTTTTGATTCTAGGGCTATTATCTTTGTCGCGCCCGTGTTCGTAATGTTTATCCAAGAGAGTGGTGTGATTTGTGAGCGCATAAATAGTAGAGCTGTGCAAATAGTGGGAAAGGTGCCGACCACTTTAGTTCGGTTAAATACTATAAAGGGAGTTTTCATGGCTTTATTTATTATTGATTACAAGCGCAAAAGCGCCTAATGATATGGATATGATCGCGCCAAAAGAGGCCACGGGTGCGCTGGTAAATATGGCCGCGAATGTAAAATTTGGAAAAGTGAACAGAGCGACGGTCGCTAATTTTTCTGATATGGCTAAAATCTTTGTTTTCATCGCGCTAAGTATTTAAAGAGGTTTGGGTGTATTTCGCGGGCTTGCTTTTCATGGCTTTCAAGCGTGATTGAGGTTGTATTTTCCGTTTACAAAAAAGTCGGGGTTTTGGTCTATGACTTCAAAATAAACATTCCTGACGAGCGTGTAATTTTTACGATCTCCAAAAATACGGGCAGCTCGATTTCCCCACCTTGTTCTTCGGGTGTGTGAATTACCTTCATTGCTCCGCCAGTCTGGTTTGTTTTTGTCTATGTAAGCAATTATGACCTTCTTTAATTCTTCGGTTTCCTTCTCTGCTCGTTCCCTTAAGGCCTGTGCTTGTAGTTCTTTTTCATGCTTTTCATTCTGCAATCTGGTTTTTAAAATTCTCAAATGCTTTTTAAAAGTGGCCTCTTTAACTTCTCTACCCGCAAAATAAAAATATTTTCCGTACGTTCTTTTTTCAATGATGATGCCATTGCTTTTGTAAATGGTGGCCGTTGAGCCACTGACCGAAACTAGGCAGTCGAATAGGTGGATGTCTGTGTAATTAAAAGATCTGCCCCTCTTTGTTGATTCAACATACTTTACAGTCGCTTTCACGTAGAAAGCTAAGGTTTGTTTTTTCATGACTATTAGTTTTTTAGTGTTGGTTTAAAATGTACAAATCCGAAAATTTTGCCTTCGCACTCCAATTTGATAGGTGCGTTTTTGACCGTGGTTTCAATGTAACCGGCTGCTAACAGCTCTCTACGTTCGTTGATAAAATCTAAAGTTTTCATATCGCTATTGGTTTTTCATGCCCCATATTTTTAAACCACCTCTACTTTTATAAACCCCTATAATGCAACTTGTTAGCAAGGCTTTGCCTCCGTAGCTATTAATAAGGGGTATAAGAAGGGGTATTTTGATGGTGCCCATTGATCTACCAACGTAGCCCCTGGTACCATAAGTTTCGTTCCAACTCACGCCGGTTTTAGGGTCACCAAAATCAAATCTTAGTCTTTCTTTTCTCGCCCCAAACCGGTTTCCTTCTAATAAATATATTAAACTATCCGGGGTTTCTGCATCATAATAAGTACCGTTAAGAACTTTGTACTGGTTACCTTTTAGAGTTATTACTTCTAAAGTTTTCATATCGCTATTGGTTTTATTTGTTGATGTAAAGATAATGCGTATTACAACGTATTACAAATTTATTTGTGTGTTCTACAACATGTTTTGCAATTTTCTTAATGCAAATAATGATTCCTTTAGGGCTTGTAAAAAGTCGAACTGCGCCGACGTCAGTTCTTTGGACTGAAATAGCTTTGCAGTTTCGTCCATATCGGATAAGAGGGAAGCGGCGGCAAATTTAAAAGTGTCTCCGTGTTCATGTACCTGCCGGATAAGGGCGGGAATTATAAACGTAGTCAGTTCTTCGCCTTTGGCGGCGGCCAACAGGGTAAGTTCTTCTTTTAGTGGTTCCAGTACACGGATATTTATTGTAGCGGTTTTTCTCATAGCATTATCATTTCGTCGTTTATTGCTTTCTCGATTATTTTCTTAATCCGATCTTTACCCAGGGCATCTATAATAGATGGTCGGATATAGAAAGGAAATTGTATTTTTTTGTCAGGATTGGTTTTTCGTCCTCGCGTCATAGTGCTTATTTTTTAATTGTTTATGCAAATTTAAGTTATTTCACAATAGATTAAATTAAATGAGGTATGTTGTGCAGCATGTTTCGGTATTTTATTGTTTACGGGAGGCTTTTAATTTAATCTATTGCGAAATTAATTTAATCTATTGCAAAATTAGGTGCGTAAACAATAGAAACTACAAAGATAAACAATGGTCGTTTACATTGTTTACCGCTAAGGTCGGGGGATTAAGGCCAATAAACAATGTAAACAATAAAGTACTATAAAACATAGCATAGTAATATTATTATATATTAGGTATATATAAATAGTAAATATAGGGATATTATATTTATTATATACGCAATATAGATTTATAGAAAACATTGTTTCTATTGTTTCATTGTTTACGCGATTGTTTACAGGGCTAAAAAGAGGGCTTTTTGTAGGTGTGTTAGTTGTTCCTAAATAGGAATGATCCTTACTTAGGAATGATTCCTATTTAGTAGATATTCTTATTTGAATGTAAATTATTGAGTAAAAGGATACTAGGGTATATAATAGGATTTTTGGGAATAGGGGGATAAGATTTTTTACTCTTTTCCGCAAAATTCCCGCAAACTTTTGCATAGATTTGCGCTCAAACCTACAAGAATTGCAAGTCATGAAAGCTAATTTCGTATTTATTGATTTAAAAACAATGGAAACAAGTGTGTCCTCTGACCTGTCAGCCCTAGCAAGGCATACGGGCGCCAGTTTATCCGCTTTATACAATGGTTTGAGGCATTCCAGAGTTCTTATAAAAAAGGATTACATTGTTTCCCGTGTTTCCAGCAGGGTACCGAGCGCCAGGGCGAAGGGCAACCTTTACGGAAAAGGAACCTTTCGATGGACGCGTGAGCCAATCCCCCAACAAGGCGAATAGTTTTATTCAGCTCGTCGGAATGTTGACCAGCATAACACTGACATAATTAGGTTTTTTAGTTGTTGATTATTTTTCCATGATTCATAAGCTTGTTACCTGCGAGGGCCACAAGCTTTTTTAATTTCGCAATAGATTAAATTAACCTAATTTCGTAATAGATTAAATTGAACCCCTTCACTTAATTTCGCAATAGATTAAATTAGATTATCCACAAATTAACTTCGTTAAGCTTCCAAGAGTTAAATATTACGGCCGATTGTCCGCATTGATTCTAAATATCGTCTTCTCTGTATGTTAAACAACATAAAAACAAGCCCTTAGGCCAAAATTGGCTTTCAAAAAGGAATCCTTATAGGTGCTGTGATTGTTGGTTGTATGGATAGTTGGCTAAATAGTTCCCTTCCATCGTTGCTTTGTTTACGAGAGCAACAATGGAAGGGAGTTAAATGTAGTTACAAACACAAAAACAAAATCGCAGGGGGTGGGTTCCGCTATTTTCTGTTTCGGGTTGTCGCGGCATACCCTATTCGGTGCTTGGGTAACTCTACACCTAATCCCACACACCTAATACCCTAATTTATTACTATTAACCCATTTACCAATGCCCACACACCTAATACCCTAATTTATTACTATTAACCCATTTACCAATGC
>Ga0209798_10000042_pt1 | contig 69967 bp, 70 predicted proteins | sample DOMMetBare3Fresh_FD_187475 | JGI IMG/M metagenome (GOLD analysis project Ga0209798, IMG submission 187475) | Wetland sediment microbial communities from St. Louis River estuary, USA, under dissolved organic matter induced mercury methylation -... | ecosystem: Environmental > Aquatic >...
AGGCGCCGGCGCATTTCTAGCTATGCCGCGCATGATGCCGCAAGTGTTCGCGGCCCCACCAAACGGCATCACGTTGACAAAGTATATTCAGCCGCTTCCGCTGCCCGGTGCCGGGATCGTGGTCGCGACCCCAAGCGGAACGAACCGGTACGCCTTTACGCAGAGGGCCATATCGCGGCACTTGCATCCTGATATGCCGCCGACGCCATTTTGGGCATATGACGACGGCTCCGGACTAGCCGGTCAGGCTGGTTCATTTGGAATGGCCGTTGCCGCAGCAAGCGGTACTCCACTCAACATTAGTTTCACAAACGACCTTCCCGAAACTTATCCAAGCTGGCTGCCGGTCGATACGCGGCTCACGCCGCTTGGCAACCAGGTACGGCTGATGACTCACCTGCACGGCGGTTTCGTGTCGGCAGCAAGCGACGGAAACCCCGCGATCACGCCGAACGGGTTTGGCCATGGCGAAACACAGACCGTCCATTACTCGAACGAGGCACCTCAGAACCCGGCTACGCTGCTCTGGTTCCACGATCACGGGCTCGGAACCACTCGGCTGAATGTATTTGCCGGGTTGGCTGCGGCCTATATTCTCCGCGACGAATTCGACACAGGTGCCGAGCCGAATCCGATCGGCATCCCCGGTGGTGCATATGAAGTCCCGCTCGTCATTCAGGATCGCCTGTTCAACGCCGATGGAAGTTTCTACTATCCGGTCAGCGACATCGAAGGTGCAACCTGGATCGGCGAATACTTCGGCGATACGATGCTCGTTAATGGCAAAGTCTGGCCGTATCTTAACGTCGAGCCGCGAATGTATCGTTTCCGCATACTAAATGGCTGCAACTCACGGATCCTTAATCTCGACATCGGCGGTCCAAAGTTCTGGCAGATCGGCGCCGAAGGCGGCATGTGGGATGTGCCGGTGGCAGTAAAACAGCTCATTATGGCTCCGGGCGAACGGGCAGACCTGCTCGTAGATTTCACCCGGTTCGCGGGAGCACGAATCAACATGCGAAACAACAGACTGCCAAGGCCGGTAACGAGCCCTGGCTCTCCTCTTTTGTCCGTCATGCAGTTCCGTGTTGGTACGACGGTGACCCAGCCCGGCCCAACCTCGATACCATCCAGCCTGCCCGGTGGCCGCAGAGCCGACCTTGGCGCTCCGGTCAGGACGCGCTACATCACGCTCAACGAGATAGATGTGGATGAGGCAACCTGGTTCCTGAATCTCAACGGTGTTCATTTCGACGAGGGGCCCGTGACGGAAACGCCACAGGTCGGCTCGATCGAGGACTGGGTTTACGTCAATCTTTCAGGCGACACACACCCAATGCACATCCACCTGGCCACGTTTCAGGTGATCGGCCGCACGCCCTTTGACGTCGAAGCATACGAAGAGGCCAACGAGGGGACACACGGCGTTCCCGGCGGCATCGATCCGACTCCGTACGCGACCGGGCCAATGGAGCGGCCCGATCCGACTGAACGCGGCTTTAAGGACACGGTCAAGGCGAATCCCGGATATTTCACGACGATCCGCACCAAGTTTGACCTGCCGGCGGGCTTTAGTGCGCCGCAGACATACGTTCACCATTGCCATATCGTTGAACACGAGGACAACGACATGATGCGGCCATTCACGGTCATACCTTGAGGAATGCGGCGGGATAAAGGAAAGTGAATAACGAACAGTGAATAGTGAATAATTCGCGGATCACGACTGTTATTTCGCAAAAAATCTGGGGTCAGGCCGGCAGTTTTGCAGTTCTTTAACTGCCCACAATCAACCACGCCGTCTTCCCCGCTTCGCCGCCTACGGCGGAAGCGGTCGACATGTTTATAACCCTATCGTGGAGGTCCCGACGGGTCGGGACGCTACGTGGGGCCCGCGTGCATTAAGGAACCGGGGCTTGGAAAACCGCTGCAAATTCCCAAAGCCGTCGATATCACGGGTTCGCTCCGCGCCACCTCTCGCCCGGAGCTTTCACATAGTGACGGAAAACATACGGCCAGGGGACGACGATCAAGACGACTATAATTCCGAAGATGCATTCGAACATCGTTTCCGCAAAATCGCCGGTGAGACGCTGCTTCCACCAGAGCGGCAGTCCGAAGGCCAGCACCCAGATAACCTTCCAAACCAGCTCGAAAAGCAGCACCGGGAGCATTTTCAGCGGATGCCGAAGCCCAATTAGCGCCAGCACCGACACGCCGCCAAGCAAACTCCGAACCGCCGTGTTCATGTGCGCTACATCGTCGCCGTGAGTGACGATCCCCGGCCAGATCATTACCGCCAGCCCAACAACTATCAACAAATACCCTGCCCTCAGAACATACAATCTAAATATCGAAACCTCGCCCATAGATCACCTCACGATTTCAAACCACTACGACAACGCCATAATGATTGTTCGCAAAAACAAGAAAGCGGATCCCGGGGCCTTGTTCTATTTTGCAACCCCACCCGCAAGTCCGACGTAAAACCTGCGCATCTAAAAGGAGAACATCAAATGAACCGCAGTCTCATTTTGACCATCACGTCTTTGCTCTCGATCATTTTGATGACGCTTCATCTATCGGACGACATGGTACGCGGTTTTTCACAGCCGGGTCTGGATAATTTTATCGGTATTGCGATCCTGGCCGTTTGGCTTTATGGAACGCTGATCCTGAGGGATCGACTGACGGGTCTGATCATCATGCTGTTGGGCGCGCTGTTTGCGATAGGTATGCCGGTCCTTCATCTTAGGGGAGCGAGCATCGGCGAGGTCGTGAAGTCGAGCGGCGGGCTGTTTTTCTACTGGACGGTCTTCACGCTCGGCGTGACCGGCCTTTTCTCCCTAATCCTTTCAGCCCACGGACTGTGGAACCTTCGGCGGGTAACAAATTCCCGTCGCGGCACTAACGGATGATGCTTGGGATTGGTTGAATGGCCGTTACGCGGCAAAGTCGTTCGTTTTGATCCGCGTTCCATTGGTTGCGGCTTTAGCACTCGCGGTTATATGACGCGAGAAACCCCAAGTGCCTCAACGGCATTGACAAATCCTCAATCGCGCGTATAGTCAGGATACCCTTGGTAATTCGCATTTGCGTCGCTCCCGCTGTAGTAGAACCGGCATAGGACTACTTTGGGCGAGGCTGACAGGTCTCTAAAATTCAAAACAACTGGAGAATGAACTATGAAAAAAACTTTTCTGACCGTATTTTTTGCATCCCTTTTCGCAATCGGCGCGTACGGACAAACCCCGACCGCGACGCCGCCGGCTACAACGCCCGGTGCCGTTTCGCGCGTAACCTATTTTGACGTCCTGCCGGGAAAGACTAATGAATATACGACCTTTCTACGGACAAACCAAATACCTTTATTGGAGGAGCAAAAGAAACAGGGCCTGATCGTTAGTTATGGTTTCTTTACCAAGCCCACGACCGAGGGCCCGGGCGACTGGGATCTGGGATTAGTCGTTACGTACAAGAACTATGCTGACGCGATCGATTTTAATGCCGAAAGAAGCGCGAAATTCGATGCGATCAGCCTCAAGCATTACGGCACGGCCGAAGCGAGGACAAAGGCCAATGATTCAACAAACGCAATGCGAACCATTACCTCGAGCATGCTCGTCAGAGGACTCACATTTAATCCGATGCCGAAGTAGACCACTCACCGGATCTGACAATTACAAAAGGCTTCGCCCGAAACGGCGAAGTTTTTTTTTGTTTTAAAGATGCGTTCCATGATTTGTGAGCTAGCGTGTTATTTAGTGTTGCGCCTTTCACGAAAAAAGGCCCCGTCATATTAGACGAGGCCTTTTACCTTTGATCCTATCATTATCCTCTTCTTACATAACGTGGTACGCAGCGTCCACGGCGATCCCGAACGTAACGATAGACAAGATAACCGCCGGCACCCGAACCTAAACCTATGAGAGCACCTCGTCCGCCGCCGATGCCCCCGCCGATCGCGGCACCAATGCCGCCGGCGATCAGCGAATGAGCGATCTTTTTACCCTTTGAGGTATTACGCCTGACCCGAAATGTTCCCGCGGGACACGGCTTGAATGCAGCGAGTTCACTACTCTCAGCAGACTCATATAAATCAGCAACCTCATAAAAATCGGCAAGTTCCGCCTTGTTGGGCTCGACCGGCAGCGAAGCCGCCACCGTCGTTGTCGGAATCTCGGGTATAAATAAAGCGAAACAACTTATCAGCAAAAATGTCGAAATGATCTTTTTCATAATTTTCTCCTTAATTAATTTGGCCTATGGGCATAAGGTGCCTTTTGTGTATTGTTGCGCGAATCGCATGCCCACATCTGTACGCTAACGTACAGAGACCCCCGATTGCCGACGATCGAGGGAAAAATTGCATTAATGTATTCCAACGCACAGTGACGCACCGGACACGCGATTATAGTTGGTTATGTTGAGAAATACTTTGATTGTTTCCAACATTTATTACTATCTGAAGCAAACGAACTAAATCAAGGGAGGAATACTTATGAATAATCAGGCGACAAGTACAGGAAGAGAACCGGGAATGCTGACCGGACTGTTTACGGACAAAGAGAGCTCGGAAAACGCTTACAAATCGTTGCGTGATCGCGGGTACACGGACGATGAGATCAATGTGTTGATGTCGGACGAGACACGAAAACAATACTATGGCGACCGTGCGGTCGAAACCGACCTCGGGAGCAAAGCGGCCGAAGGCACCGGCATCGGTGGAGCCATCGGCGGAACTCTTGGAGCGGTGATTGCGGGTATTGCAGCAATCGGCACGAACCTTGTACTTCCTGGCCTCGGCTTGGTCGTTTGGGGGCCGATCGCGGCAGCCCTTGCAGGCGCCGGAGCCGGCGGCCTCACGGGCGGCCTCGTTGGAGCTCTCATCGGAGCAGGCATTCCAGAGGATCGTGCCAAGGTGTACGAAGAGGGCGTCAGGAATGGCGGCACTGTCTTTGGTATAACGCCGAAAACACCTGAGGATGCTGAGTACTTTGAAAACGAATGGAAGACCACTCATCGCGGACAAAGCGTCTATCGCTAAACCAATAATGGGACCAATGCGTGTGCGGGATCGTCGGAAGGTCCCGCCACGTATCTTTAATCTTTGAGAAAACAGAGGGTTTATGAAAATTCAATCAGTCATATTTTTACTTGCTGCCGCCACTTTGGCAGGCTGCAGCACAGCTGCGAATAACGGAGCCAATGCCAATCTTCGCGGCACAAACACCAACACGGGTTACGTCACGAACGCTAATACCAACGTCAAGCCGACGATTCCGGCAAATTCCACTAATATTACGCCCGGCAATTTGACCGCCGGTAACAACACCAACACCAAGTCCAATTCGAACGCGAATGCAAACCTCAATCGGACTCCACACAACGGCAATTAGGCCGGACGGCTAACGATCTAGAAAGGCCTCGTCACGTGGCGGGGCCTTTATCGTCAATTCGCTGAACTGGCGGATCCAGAGATTTATTTCTAAACCTATTTGGTTTGTAATCTATCGAACAGGAACCCGTTCGGCTAAATGCTATAACTTTGATCATAAGGAGGAGGTGTAAAACTATGTCAGAAGGTGAAGGAACAGCCAGCAACGCTATTTGGGCAGTGGCACTAGTAATAATTGTAGGATTGATCGTCGGCGTTGTTTTCTATAGCGGCGTCTTAAATAGTAGCCCAAAGAAAACTGGCGTCGATATTAATGTAACGGCACCGGCACGATAAAACAACTAAAGCATTTTCGACAAAGGCCCCGTCGCCAAACACGGGGCTTTTTGCTGTACTCGCGGCGGCGTGCCGCAAACCACAACCACTTAGGCCGTCATCACGCTTCACCACCAACCCTAATTGAAACTTTCCCAATCTGTTCTCGTAAGTCCAATAAGTGAAAGCTATCATCTATAGTCCGTCCCATTCTCTGCAGATCGCCGAGATAGAAAAGCCTGTCCCGGCCGATGACGAAGTGCTGTTGCGAGTTCGCGCAGCGGCGGTGAATCCTCTCGACGGCCACCTGCTAAAAACCACTCCCTGGATGCGAAACCTGATGTCCAGGATGATCGGAACGAGGGTCAGACGCCCCGGCGCCGATGTCGCGGGCGTGGTCGAGGCTGTTGGTAAAAATGTAACGCGTTTCGCACCCGGCGATGCGGTATTCGGCGGATCAAGCGGCGGCGGCTTTGCCGAATATGCTTGCCCGCCCGAGTCGAAACTGGCCAAAATGCCCGCGAATGTCAGCTTTGACGCGGCCGCTTCCGTCAATGTCGCCGGCCGCACCGCTCTGCAGGGCCTTCGCGACGTCGCTGGTGTCGCACCGGGCCAAAAGGTACTTATCAACGGAGCCGCAGGCGGCATCGGTACTTTCGCCGTGCAGATAGCCAAATGGCTCGGAGCGGATGTGACCGGCGTGTGCAGCACCCGAAATGTCGATCTCGTACGCGGCCTCGGGGCTGATCGCGTCATCGACTACACGTGTGAAGATTTTCTCAGTGGCGACGAACGATACGACGTGATCTTTGATCTCGTTTCGGACAAGCCGCTATTGGCTCTGAGCCGCATTCTTACGCCTAAAGGAAAATGGGTCGGCGCCGGTGTGCTCGGCGTTGACGCTTCGATGATCAGAATGATCGTAAGTTCTCTTAAAACGCCGCTTTTATCACTCTACACGGGTCAAACATTCGGCTCATTTATGACGAAAGCCGGTAACGACGATCTCGACGTTCTGGCTGAACTCATCGAGACCGGAAAGGTAAAACCGGTCATCGATCGCACGTATAGTCTGGACGATGTCCCCGAAGCGATCCGGTACGTCGCGGGAAAGCACGCCCGCGGAAAGGTGGTGATATCCATCGAAGATCGAGATGGATAACCGCCCAACTTATACAAAAGGAAAGGAGGAATTCAAAATGAGATCTGAAACGAGTGTCGGTCGAACGGTTGGAATTCTGCTATTGCTGCAAATGGCATCGGCTCTTATCTTCCCTTTTGTGCTCGTTGGGGCGAAGGGTTACCCCGATTTTCTTGAGTCGGCTGCGACGAACGCAGTTCAGATACGGACTGGAGTGGCACTGGCATTTGTCGGTGCGGCCCTTACCCTAACTCTTGGCGTATGGATGTTTCCCGTCTTGAGACAGTACAGTCAGCGAGCCGCTCTTTGGTTCATGGCCGTGTGCGCGATCAGCGCAGCACTCGATGCCGTGCATAACGCATCGGTGATGTCTATGCTGTCCGTCAGCGAGAAGTTTATCGCCTCGGGTGGGGCAGACTCTGCCCTTTATCAACCGTGGGGTGCTGCGGCCGCGTCGATACGGCGCTCGGCCCATGTTGTTCAGCTCGTCGCGATCGGTGCCTGGATGATGACATTTTACATTTCCCTTTGGCGGTTTCGGCTTGTACCAAGACCGTTGTCGGTTATCGGCATTATCGGTGTCGCCAGTCAGTTTACCGGGGTGACGGCAATGATGTTTCTCGGTTACCCGTCATTGGGTTATCTCGCGATGCCGCTTGCTCCGATACACGCAGCAACCGCCATTTGGCTAATTGTCAAAGGCCTTCCAGATGATCGATTTGTTGATGAATAGTAGCGACATTCCTTGAGTTGCAAGGATCTCAATTCAAAATGCCCGAATCACGCTGTGGGACGTTCGAGAACAGTGTCAAGGGCGTGAATCACGCCGTTCGAAGCCTCGATATTACGCGCCTGCAGGCCCGACTTATTTACTTTGAGGCCATTCGTGTCAGTGAACAAGATTTCCTCGCCTGTCATTGATTCCCGAGACGGCATCGTCCCAAAACTACCGGCCATGACCTTGCCGTGAATGACGTGATAGGTGAGCAGCTCTTTCAGCCGCGGTTGGCCCTCCTGATTGAGTAGCTGGTTCATCAGTTTGTCCGGGATCTTCCCAAAGGCGTCATTCGTCGGCGCAAATACTGTAAAAGGTCCGTCGCCGTTAAAAAGGTCGTTGGCGCCTGACGAGGCCATCATTCTGCTAAAAGCTGAGAGCCTGTCGTCTTTCGCGATCGTATCGATCAGATTTAAATTCCTGGACATTGTTACTCCTTGATCTCGGCGAGCTTTACGTGGGACGTAATTCTGGCGAGCCATCACTGTTGGCATTTCCCTGCCATGTGACCTGTCATTCTGCCGGTTAAGTCAGGATTGATCCGATGAATTCGGATAAGCTGAAAAAGGAGTGAGCAACGCTCGATTCAAATACAATTGTACTCTTATCGCCGTATTGTGTCGATGTTTGCACATCGCCCGGCTCGATCGGGCTTAATTCAAACCGCGACTCCTGGACTTTTTGAAAAGCTACGGGCCTGGTCAGCTGTACTTTACAACCAATCGTTGTCCGAATAGAATTATCGAAATCTGAACCTCTTCAGACTCAAATTTCACAATTAAGGAGCATATATGACCAAAAAACTATTTCGATTAACATTTGTGATGTTTCTCTTTTCGATGGGAGCGACGGCTGTTTCTGCCCAGTGGGAAGACCTCGGATCAAAAGAAGTAAAGGACCGAAGCGAGCAGGACACTTGGCATATCACCGCTGCCCGAGGACAGTTTCGAAAGATAAAACTCGCCGTTAGCCGACGTCCCGTTAGGTTTTACAAGGTCGAGATAACATACACCAACGGAGAAAAGGATAACGTCGAAATCAGATCGGTAATACCCGCCGGCGGAGAAACCCGAGCGATCGACCTTCGCGGCAACGACCGCTTTCTTAGCAAAGTGGATATCTGGTATGAGGCAGCATCTGCCGGACGCGGACGCAGATCAACCGTCACGCTTTGGGGATTTAAGTAGATCGACGGCCTCAGATCAATTTTTCTATTTCTGGCTATGCCTTTCCAGATTGGCATAGCCATTTTGTTTTGGGAACTTAGTTAGGCATGACCATACACTGCGTTAGGCGGCCGCGCCCTAAGTATTCCTTGCGTCGCATCCCCAAAAGGTGGTATATCTCGTGGTAAAGGCAATGAAATTTCAGAAAGGATTACTTGAGCAAATAGATCGTGAGGGATTACCATCAGGAACCGAAAAGAAGCCGGATGGTGTCGCCGGCCGCGAAACGCTGCGCCCGTTGTCAGCTCAGTCAGGCGAGTCGGCTCTGCCAGCCGTAAACGAACATTTGTTCGAGACTATCCGTGAAGAAACGGGCAGTGAGCGCAATTATTTAAAGCTGCTCGGTATCGTTGCAGTGGCGATCATCGCGATCGGCATCTTGATCGCATATCTGACCCTGCCGGGCGTCGGCGACGAGGTACGCGCACCCGAGGGGCTCGATCTCGCTATGCGCGACCACTTCTTGACCAAAGAAAAACGCACCGTGACCGACATTTCCTATTACAAGTGCGATGGTTTTTACGCCGCCCGCGTCGGCGTCGAGACGCGCACCGATATTCCAAATCCGCTGTTCAGACTCGACAAATATTCAGCCCGTGCGGTTGGGAGCGGCGGACAATGGCAAATTACCGCAACACCTCTCAGTTCGCCGGATGCATTCGCGCCTTGCCGGTGACGGCCAAAGTCGAAAGATTACAACCCGCGTCGTCTGACCCAGTCCCACAAGCGTCCGGTCTCTAGAAATCGAGACGTCACAGAATCTAATTAGCATCAAAACTTCTCAGTTGGTCGAACAAAAAATATTCCGGAAAATGAAGGCGAATGATCGTATTTAGCACGCATAGGTAGGGCTCTTGCGTTTTGTCATTACGAGGTTGCGCACTTTTGCGTCCACAGAGAGGGGTTCTCGATTAATGTGGACCCAAAAAGAAGCGGGGCTTGGCGATAAAACTGAGAGCTGACGGCCCATTACCTGGGAGGCACTTGTATGTCGATATGTTACGAGATTTCGTGTAATTACTGCGGCGGTTCGATATTTGAACGCGAGAATTGGGACAATATCGCGCATTTTCACCGCGAGTGCGCTTGGTCGACACAAAACTGCGAGATGTGCGGCGGCGAGATGAGGATCCATCGAGGGTGGACCGATGCGCCAAGGACACACATCGAGTGCACAGACACCGGTTGGTACGAAAATGCGTGCAATATTTGCGGGAACGCTATGAAGCTCCATCGCGACTGGAATAATCCGCCTAACTCTCATAAGGAATGTATAACTGCCAACTGGTACGAACTTCCATGCGATATCTGTGGCGGCCCGATGCGCCTTCATCGCGAGTGGAGTGATCCGCCCAAATCGCACATGCAATGTATGGCCGCCAAATGGTACGAAAAGGAATGCAAGTATTGTGAAAGCCCGCTGAGCGTGCACGTCGATTGGGAAAATCCACCCGAATACCACAAAGAATGCGAATGGTTTGAAAAGCCCTGCGAGATCTGTCGAAAGGATATGAGCGTAAGTCGAACCTGGCAGGAAGAACCCCGGTCGCACGAAAAATGCGTCGAGCAATTTGCGCCTAAAGAGGTTCCCTGTTTGCAATGTGGAGAATTTTTCATGCTCAGCACCGCTGCACAATTCAAATGTTTTGAGAATGGACGGGATTTGCCAACCAAATGCAGCGAGTGTAGGCACGACGCACTCTTGATAACGGGAGCTGTTGGAGCGCTGAGACAAAGGCTGGCTGTCCCGCTCGAAACTGCAAACGAACAACGCGATCAGACTATTACCGACAATGTTACCGTCGTCAGAAACAGGGAAACAAAAGAAATAGTTGCGGAAGTTAAAATGGCCGCGGAGGGAATCTTTTCGGTAAACAGGGTTGCTGTCACTTACGATCCCAAATCAAACGAGAATATCTCAAAAACCGAATATGGAAAGGAAGGATTCTTTTTGCCAAAGCGTACGGCTGACACTTACGATCGCGACGGCAAACTAATTCACCGGGCAAAAATGGTTGAGAAAGGTATCATTTCTGCGAAAAATGGTAATGGCATCACTAACGGCAGCGATCACTCGAACGGGACCTCGGTGACCAAGAAGAACCGGTTTTTCTTCCCCGCAAAATTACTCGAAACAGACTAGATCGCTCCGTGTTTCGCGTTCGCTCGTCGCAAGCTGATCTCCAGCCGAAGCAGTGCTGCGTTAGCCGTAAATGTTAGCCGGCCGACAATTCGTGCGGTCGAAACGATTTCTACTTGTGACGGTACGTGATTCGGCCTTTTGTCAGATCATACGGCGATAATTCGATGTCCACGCGGTCGCCCATAAGTATCCTGATACGGTTTCTCCGCATACGGCCTGAGATGGTCGCGAGCACCATGTGCTCGGTATCGTTAATCTGCACCTTGAAAAATGCGTTGGGCTGTTTGTCGACGACGACACCGCCCATTTCTATTAATTCCTCTTTCATTAATTGCTTTCCTTTTTACAGTCGTTCCTGGCCAAAAGCCCTCGGAACAACATACTAGCCTATAACTAAACATGCCTCCGGCTATACGATTAACCGGAGGCAGCGATTAGCGAAGGCTCGATTTGAGCCTTTGTTATTTAATAACGCGATCCGCCGCCGCGTGATCCGCCGCGATCTTCGCGGGGCTTGGCCTCGTTAACCGTAAGAGCACGGCCGTCCACCTCTTTTCCGTTAAGCGACGTAATAGCCGCCTTCGCCTCGTCCGCGGTCGACATTTCCACAAAACCAAATCCGCGTGAGCGGCCGGTTTCGCGGTCTTCGATAAGATTGGCCGATTGAACAGTACCCAATGCTCCAAACATCGTTTCGAGATCCTGAGTTGTTGTATTGAAGGACAGATTTCCTACGTATAGATTCGTTGACATAAAATTATTTACCTTTTCCCAAATGGGAACGTTTATAGAAGTGTCGAATCGAATTGGCTTCGTAGAAAAACGGTGTGCGACGAAGGGTCGGTTTCGGATGCTCAAAAACTTCAAGAGCGACTTCTGTGATTAAAAAAACCTACTCTCAAACTTATCCAAAAACCGTCTTTGACGAGCGCACCGCCTTCGGCGCAAGAGAAGGACTATACTGATATCATGCACTGTTAGGGCAAGAGATGCAAACTTAATCGCAGTTTGGCGTCGTTAACGACACCTCGGTAAGGTCACACTCAGGCTGGGAACAAGGCGGATTCGAGCCGCTCCGGCTCTCCTCAAACTGTTGCGCCGTGGTACAATTTCGCCGTAATGAATAGAGCACTTATTGTAATAGGTTTAACGATCGTAATGTCATCGGCAGCATTAGGCCAGGTAATGAGCAACCCGGTTAAAGTTGAGCTATTAAAACTCGCACAGCAGTTTTCTGACGCAATCCTCGAAAACGACATCAGAGCGATCGATAAAATGACAGCGGACGACTGGCTGGTCATTGACGCCGATGGCGTCGTAAGCGATAAAACACAGCTATTTACCGCTATCAAGTCTCGGTCGATGACTCGCAGCAGTATGGCCTCAAAAGAGGTCCGAGTTCAGATTTACGACGATGCCGCGGTCATCACTGCCCTGACGACCACCGAAGGCAAGTACATGGGTAAACCGTTTACAACGATCGAACGGTCGACTGACGTTCTCGTTCGAAAGGACGGGCGATGGCAATTCGTTCACAGACATTTGACCAGAATCGCCAAGAAATAACCTACGGACCTGCTATACCAACGCCGACGCGTAAGCGCAAAGATCTGCAACGCCGGTATTTCCGCCGCATAATATCAATACGACTTTGCTTTCGGGCGTGAAATTATCACGCAGCTTTTCTGCCGCGGTTAGCGTGCATGAAGCGGCCGGTTCGGTAATTACCTTGAGCCGTTCGGCGATGTAGATAAGAGCTTCGGCCGCTTCGGCGTCGGTGACAAGCGTGACAGATTCGAGATATTTGAGTGTCATAGCGAGCGTCATATCCGAAACGTGCGGCGCACCGAGCGTTTTAGCTATTGATGTAACGGCGACCTCGACCGGATGTCCGGCGGCTATGGCCTGTGACATCGCATCCGCACCAACAGTCTCAACGCCCCAAACTCTAATTTCAGGATTGCGAGACTTGACGGCCGTCCCAACCCCGCCCGCGAGTCCGCCGCCGCCGATACTCAGGATAATATCGGTCACGTCTGGCAGATCTTCGACGATCTCGAGCCCGACTGTTCCTTGTCCGGCCATTATTAGCGGATCGTCAAATGGGTGCAGAAACACACGGCCCTCGGCTTGATAGGCTTTGATCTTTACAAACGCGTCGCCGATAGACGGCTGCAGATCGACGGTCGCACCGTAACCTCGGGTCGCATCGACGTAATTTCGGGGAGTTGATTGCGGCATTATTATTACTGCGTCAACGCCTAAAACCTGTGAGGCATACGCGACTGCCTGGGCGTGATTGCCGCCGCTAACGGCGACCACGCCGTTACCGCGTTCATGTTCGGTCATCGACAGCAGCTTGTTAAATGCGCCCCGCGCCTTGAATGCGCCGGTCTTTTGAAACAACTCATATTTGACGAAGATATTTGCACCGACGCGTTTACTAAGACTCTCGCTGTACTCAAGAGAAGTACGTTTAACGTAGGGTCGAATGCGTTCCTGTGCAGTCGTAATGTCGTCGATGTCCATTTCGGATAATATAACACGAGCGTACGGTCATTCTCTTATTTGGGCTGGCGCCATAGACCGAGTAAAATATTCCTGATGACTGAACCGGAATTAATGACCGAAGAGGACGTGCACGCCTTTGGTGTCGAAATAGTGTTTAAACAGCTTGAAGAAGCTGGTTGGTCGATCGAATCGGCTGACGTTTTTGCGACGCGCGAGACTCACCCGCAAATCGTCGCCAACAAAGACGGTGAAACTGGTTTTTTTGTCGTGAGAACCGCGATGTATCCAGGACGCGGTCGTATCGAGGGCGAAGAGGTGTTTCAGCATCTCGTCGGTCACGCCAACGCGCACGGAGCTTCGTGTTATTTCGCAAGCGTTGGGATAGCAAATTCGGAAGGCAAGACCGAGGAAGAAATGACCGTGCCCGTAAAAGGCGTAGCTTATAATGTTGCATTCGACGGGCTGGTGAAGATGGCATTACCATAGAATTAATGCCAAAAAAGCACGAAAGGGCAATTAAACTCCCCTTCGTGCCTCTCACTACAAACCGAAATAAGAGATCTTAACTCGCCGCCCCGCCTCTGCCAAATATCATTCTTACAATAAATAGCAGCAGAATGGCCCCGAGGATTGACATTATCCATCCGGCCGCGTAATTTTCGCCTGCCCACAAAGATCTCGCGACAAAGCCGCCAAGGAACGCTCCGCCAATGCCTAAAACGGCGGTTAGCAACCATCCGATTACGCCCTCAGGAAACGCCTCTTTGCCAGGCATCAAAAGTCTCGCGATAATTCCGACGATCAAGCCGCCGATCAATTGTCCGATCATATTCGTTCTCCTTTTTGAAAATACCTTACTCTAACGCCTAATTTGTACTACAAGTCTCTGTAAACCACAAGCAATGCGTCAGTACTGTAATACGATGCGTAATCGCGTGACGTTCGCGAGTTGGGTTATTTCTTGACGACCGGAAGCAACCGAATGTATGCAAACTCGGCGGTGACCTCACGAGCGGTGTTACACGCTATGACACCGGCGAGGACGGTTTCCGGGTAGTCAGACTCATACACGCCCGCCTCGCGCCACTCCGATTCTTCGTCCAATCGCCAGTAAGCGGTAAATAAACGCCCGCTGCGAACGACCTTTAGATCGACCTCGCCCGCCTCTGTCTGAATATCATCGGGTGTCACGATAGGCGTATATTCGTCCGTCTTTCTGACGTCGATCCTGATCCCGTCAGCCCCGCCGCCGAGACCGCCATACGCACGTTCGAACCGCATGTAAGCATTGTCGTCCTTGTAAATCAGCAAGCCTGCGCCTTGGTAATTCTCCTTCGGCAAAAACTTGACGCGAGTCTCGATCTGAAAATCGCCGGTGATCGCCTTCATATATCGCGGAGCGGTGCGATTCTCGCCGTACAGGTCCTTCTGTGACGGTATTCTGACGCGCAAAACACCTGACTTAACGTCATGCGGCGTTGGATTTTTTTTCTCGTCAGGGTCGATCCACTGCCAGCCGACCGGCCACTCTTTCGAATATGTCGAGAAACTCACATTCGTCTGTTTCTCAACCTTTGTCGGCTCAGGAAATGGCGTCTGCGTCGGAGTCTGTGGCCTCGGTTTGTTGTCAGTCGGCGGCGAACCACACGCGGCGATAAATGTACAAAGCAACGCTAACAAAAACAGTCTTCCCATACATTCAAAGCGATCCGTTTTTCTTCTTTCCTTAATCCGCATTCCGCAATCCGCACTCCCCATTCGAATTCACGCTTGTTTTATCCATTTCAAAACCTCCGGGATCGTCGCCCGTTTGCCGTACATCAGCATGCCGACGCGATACACGCGCGAGGCTAACCAAACAAGTCCGCCAATGGCAAGGCAATTAAGCAGAACCGATAAGGCTATATGCCAAAAAGGCGGCGTCTCGGCGAGTATCCGCACAGGCATCGTTAGCGGAGCAAAAAAAGGTGCGATCGACACCCAAAACGACAAATTCGAATTTGGGTCGCGTATAACCGCGAAACTAAAATAAAATCCGATCAGCATTAGCATGATCGGCGGAAACGCAAACTGCCCGCCCTCTTGCACGGTCGTTACCATCGCCCCGATAAGTGCAAAGATCGACGCGTAAATAAAGTAGCCGACAATAAAAAAGACAAAGAAATACACGATCATCAGCGGCGTAATGTGCGGTAGCGACGCCATGACCGGTCCTGCGTCTGTCTGCGTCGAGAGAAATGCGATCACCGCTACCAGCGACCCGATCCAAATTGCAAGCTGCGTCAAACCCGCGAGCCCGACCCCGACCAGCTTGCCAAAAAGCAATGTAAACGGCCGGGCCGATGAAAATAGGATCTCGGCGATCCGCGTTTCCTTTTCCTCAACGACGGCGCCCATTATCACCTGGCCGTAAATCGTAAGTGTGATGTAGATCATCATGCCGATCACGAGCGACGCGATAAAAAGCATCTCGCTGTCTTTTTCTTCGCCTTTTTCGTTTATCGATTTTGCCTCGAATTCGACATTCTGACTAAGATCTCTGAGCAAAGCCTCGTTAATATTTGCGTCCGATAGCCGCTGGGACCGCACGGCCTCGTTCAGGGCGTCTTTGAGCGTGTCATTCGCGACAAAATCGCCGGCTTTACGGGACCGAAATTCGAATCTCGAACGTCCGTCTTCGAAATCGGCCGGCACGAGCAAATACGCATCGATCTCGTCACCAGCGGCCTTTGCATTTAGCTCCTGGCGGATCTGTTCCGTAGATTTACCTGCCGTATTATAGTCGACAAACACGAAACCGGACGCCAATTGATTGGCCCCGCGCTTCATCTTCTCTTCCTGCGACGCATTCAGGTCGCCCACCGAATCCCTTGCCGCCTGACGTGCCCTTGCCGCAATTCGATCCGCCGAGAGATTTTCTTTCAGTCGCGGCAATATCGCATTCGTCGGATCGACAACTACGATCCGTGTCGCCTCACCCTTGAGCGAAAATATTATCGCCGGTACGATCGCGAAACCGAGCCCGAGTACCGGAAACAGCAGCGTGCCCAACAGGAACGTCCATTTATAGACGATCTTCTTGTATTCATGTCGAACAACCGCTAAGAATTTATGCATATAAAAAAACTGATAACTGATAGTGGATAGTGGATAGTTATTTCGACGAGTTAACCTTGCTCGTTTTAATTGACGCTGTTAACATTCGCTGAATTTCTTCGCAATCGCTAAGTATCGAATTCGCCAGTTTAGCCTCTAAGACGCCACCATCTCGCAACAGTCGAAGCCAATAATTGGTTTCGCAGGCTTCCTTTAACGCTATGGATAGTTTGTGAATAAAATCCGGCGCTGATTGAGCTTGGTTTGCTTCTTCAATATTTGCCCCAACAGACGTTCCAGATCTCAAAATCTGCTTGGAAAGAATAAATTCCTTACTTTCCTTGACTAAGTGACGATGAAGTTTCAATATTCGAAGCGCAAAATCATAGGATTTATTCTTCAAAATGCTCTCTTTCATAAGCTCTCAGGTTTCTTCTTCCCACTATCGACTATCCACTATCAGCTATCAACTCCCGAACTGCCTCCGATCTGATCGATAAAAATGTCATTCAAGCTCGGCTCGACAGCCTCGAATTTCGTGATGACGGCGCCGCTTTCGATCAAACGTTTAAGCAGAACTTGAGCATCGGCGCCGGCGGCGAGCTCGACGTCCTTTTCATCTGCGTGCTCGACGACTCTCAACACCATAGCCTTATCACCAAGCACGCGCTCGCCGCCGATAGCACGAAGCGCGATCAGATTGCGGCCATACGATTCCTTTATTTCACGCAAACTACCGCCGATGATCTTTTTGGATTTGTTAATGAGTAGAATATCGTTGCACAGCCGTTCGGCAGTTTCCATAAGATGCGTCGAAAAGATTACGGTCTTGTCCTGCGACTTAAATTCTGCCAATACGTCGATCATAAACTCGACATTGATCGGGTCGAGGCCGGAAAAAGGCTCGTCGAGGATGAGCAGGTCGGGGTCGTGCAGAACCGTCGAGATAAACTGTATCTTTTGCTGCATTCCCTTTGAGAGATCGGTCGTCTTTTTGGTTTTCCAGTCAGCGAGATTCATCCTCTTCAGCCAAAAATCGATGCGTTTGTCAGCAACCGAGCGCGGCACGTCTTTTAGAGCGGCAAAATACCGTAGCTGATCGACGATCTTCATTTTTTTATAAAGCCCGCGTTCCTCTGGCAGATAGCCGATTCGGTCCTGCATCGCGGCGGACATCCGCTCGCCAAAGATCTCGATGTGGCCCTCATCCGGAGCCGTGATCCCGACGATCATCCGGATCGTCGTCGTCTTGCCCGCGCCATTCGGCCCGAGGAAGCCGAACACACGACCAGCTTGCACCTCAAAACTGAGATCCTCGACCGCCGTAAAATCGCCAAAGCGTTTGGTCACATTTTCGACCCTTAATGTCGCCTGGTGGTCACTCATAATTCGAATTCAAACTTTAGCACGTGAGCCGCGAATTGTGGAGAGTGGCAAATCGGGCGCGAGCCTAAACGCGTTTAATTAACCCTGGCTATTGCGACCAATTCTCTCCGGCTCGCACTTGCGGATTTTTTACTGCTATGCAGAAAGTGCAACTAGTGGTATTTTTGTGGAAAAGGAGCGTAAAAGTAATGAGATACATCGTGCTTTTGTCTTTTTTGATGGTGCTCGCCGGGGGCTTTCCCTTTTGGCAGGTCTCACCGAAGGTCGAATCAGCCGAGATCTCAGATAAGGCTGATACACGTGGCAACTACGACATCCGTACCGACACGTCGGAGCTGGCCCAGAATCTGATCGAACGATTTCGTTCCGATGCAAACAAGACGGTCTCTGACGTGGCTGCTGCGCGCGAACGCACGTCAGATGCGGCCGAAAACCTCCGTAAAAAAATTCCTGATCTCAAAATTGAATATAACGAAGATCTGCGAATCCCCGAGGTTATCGCACCTGACGTGACAAAAGACATCTACTTTCTGACCTCGGCGAGCAACGCGAGACGAGTCGACATCTTGCGCGAGCTTCTCAAACAAAACACCCCCCTTTTCGGCCTAAACGAATCACAAATAAACCGGTTACAAACAAGTGCCAATTATACCAATCCCGATGGCAATCTCTCGTTTGTACATTTTGCTCAGAAGATAAACAACCTCCCGGTCTTTCGCGGTGAGGTCAAAGCCGGATTCACCAAGCGAAATGAACTGGTCCGAATAATCAACAATCTCGCCCCAAACATCGATTACGAAACGCTTTCACGCGATTTCGCCACCGCCGAACAAGCCGTTGATAACGCTGCGGTTCATATTGGTTTAGAAGCGACGTTTGACGACACAAGACGCATAGAAACCGAATCGAACGATTTCAGGATCACATTCGAACGTGGACAGTTCTCCGATAAGACGACTGCCGAGAAGATCTATTTTCCGGTCGAACCCGGCGTTGCGCGTGCGGCCTGGCGAGTTTTGCTTTGGACCAAAACCGATGCGTTCTACGTGATTGTAGATGCCGCGACCGGAACTCTGCTTTGGCGCAAAAACATCACGAACTATCAGGCTCAGTCGGCAACCTACGGCGTTTATAGTTCCTTTTTCAATTTTCTGCGTTTAGCCGACAGCCCGACACCCTTTTCGCCCGGCTGTATCGACCCGACAAATTGCCCGCAGCCGCCGATAATCTCCCGCGGAACGATTTCACTTATCGGGAACGAATCGCCGTACGCATTTAACAACCTCGGCTGGATTCCGGATACGGGTTTGCCCGTGCGAACGCCGCCCGACCCAAACGTAACTGACGGAAATGCCGTCGAAGCCGGGATCGACCGCGACGGAACGCAGGGTGTTGACGCTCCCGTTTCAGGCAATCCGTTTCGCGTCTTTAACTTTGCGTATAATCCTTCGCCCGGAAACCCCGCGCCTGGTGAAAGCCCTTTGTTGACCGAGTATCAAAAAGGTTCGGTCACGCAAGCCTTTTACGCTCTAAATCGCTGGCACGATGAATTGTATCGCCTGGGATTTACCGAGCAAGCAGGAAATTTCCAGCATTTTAATTTTGGCCGGGGCGGAGGTGAAAGTGATCGCGTGTCGGCAGAAATTCAGGATGGCAGCGGTACAAACGGCGCCAATTTTTCGACTCCATCGGACGGCACCCGACCGCGTCTGCAGATGTTTATCTGGACCGGCACCACGCCAAACCGCGACGGAGCCCTGGACAGCGAGATCTTGCTTCACGAAATGACCCACGGGCTCAGCAATCGCCTTCACGGAAACGCAACTGGTCTGGGAACACCAATGGGCTCCGGGATGGGCGAGGGCTGGTCAGATTTCTATCCGCTCGCACTTTTATCAGAACCCACCGACAGCACCGCCGGAACATATCCGGTCGCCAGTTATTCGACGTTCGGAGCATTTGGCGGAACGAGTGATTATTATTACGGCATCCGTCGCTTCCCGATCGCGACCATCGGCGTACTCGGAGCAAACGGATTTCCGCACAATCCTTTGACACTCGCCAATCTCAACGCGGGAAATTGCGCCACATTCAATAGCGCGTTTCCGCCGCGTTTTACCAATGCGACTTGCGCTCAAGTTTTTTTTATTGGCGAAGTTTGGAGTGCTGCGCTTTGGGAGGTTCGCTTCCGGTTTGTGCAAAGACTCGGTCACAGTGTCGGGAATCGAAAGGTTCTGCAGCTCGTAACCGACGGAATGAAGCTCTCGCCGCTTAGTCCGACGATCTTGCACGAACGCGACGCTATCATTTCGGCAGCTCTTGCAAGCAGTCGCGCACCCGAAGCCGCGATCGACGCTGCTGACGTTTGGCGCGGATTCGCGCGACGCGGAATCGGTTTCGGAGCTCGAATAAATTCAACTAATCCGCTGAATTTCACCGAGGCATTTAATCTGCCGCCAAATCTGCGACGGCCAACGCGCGCCGATTTTGACGGCGACGGCAGGTCCGACATTTCCGTATTTCGCCCGAGCGAAGGAAATTGGTATCTGAATGGTTCAATCGCCGGATTCGGCGTGATAAATTGGGGACTCTCAACCGACCGGCTTGTTCCGGCTGACTACGACGGCGACGGCAAAACCGATTTTGCCATTTATCGCGCCAATGCCGACGGCATTCAACCTGATTTTTACATCCTCAACAGTTCAAACTTTACCTTTACGGGTGTTTCTTGGGGAAATCCGGACGACATTCCCGTCATCGAAGATTACGACGGCGATGGCAAAGCCGATATTACGATCGTTCGCCCGACGTCTGGAAATTTCCTCTGGTATATTCTCAAAAGCAGTAACGGACAATCTCAAGTGAACTCTAATTTGTCGTTTTTGCCATCGACCGCCCAACCCGCCGGCGGCGATTTTGACGGCGACGGCAAAGGAGATTTGATTGCCGTCAATCTTGAATCCGGCGTATATTATTGGTATTTCTCCTTTTCAGGGGGGATCGGACTTCCCCGCGTGCCGCAAGGAATAGCGGGCGATAAAATCGTTTTGGGCGATTACAGCGGTGACGGCGTTGACGATTTAGCGGTTTATCGTCCCTCAAACGGCACTTGGTATTTCAGAAACAACAACGGAAATTCTTCCATACAATTCGGAATATCAACGGACATTCTTGTTCCTGCCGATTACGACGGCGACGGCAAAACCGACATTGCTGTTTATCGCAGTGGAACGTGGTGGATAAATGGCTCGACCGCAGGCTTGCAAATCGCGCAATTTGGTTTGAGTAGCGACATACCGATTCCAAATCGCTATTTGCCCTAGTTGAGCGTTTACCGAGATAAATCTCTATTTCGCGGCCCAGAATGGCAGCCTGACGTAGGCGGTTGAGAAAGTTTCGCCTAGTGCAAAGTCGCGTTTGACGATATTTGCCGGATCAAAGAACCACAGCCCAAGCGGATCGTCGCGTTTATCCTTGTCGAACCAGCCCCACGGCGGTCGCGCCATATTGATACCGCCCGTTCCGCCGAGAAACGCCGATGCGAGATTGCCGACCTTCACCTTTTTTGCCGCAACGCCGCCCTTCGACTGCACGACATTGATTGTTCTATCGCCATAGTCGCGAAACGCGCCAAATGTAATATTTTTTGCCGCGGCCCGTGCCTTCGGCCAAAGAGTCGTCTCGATAGGCAGCAGGTCATAATCCACCGGCCCGTCCGAACGCTTATCCGGATCGCCGGCCTTCGCCCCGTATTTGTAAATTATGACGCCCTTACCAGACGATTGTCTCTCGTCCGCGGAATACGCCTGGATGCCGTGCCCCTTGGGTTCGATATAAAGCAGAACGCGTTGCCCGTCAGTCTTGAAAACGCCCGACACATTAGACCTTGATTCGGTCTGTGCATAAAGCCTAAATGTATTGTGGTAAAGCGTTTCGACAAAGACCACTTTCGCATTTTCCGGATCGTTACCCGATTTGGCGGCGACGACCAGTGCGCCCTCCATATCGTTCTCGTGTGCGGCCGTTGCTTCGGCCAACAAACCGGTGGGATTGCCGTCGCTTGCCCGCTTGACGCCCTCGCGTATTAGATCGCTCAGGATCAGCCCCTTTCTCTCGCCGCCCTTGTAATCTCGCGGGTGAAAAACCGCGTAGTGAATGAAATAATGCGTCTGCGTCTCGCTAACTGAGAAATAGACATAAGCCCGCAGCGGAAACTTCACATTATCCGTATTTCGCCAGTTGTTATTGCCAAGCCAGTCGCCGTCAAAATCGAAGTTCGTAATATAGTCGCTCCGCGGCTTATCGCCAAGCGCCTGATAAAACACCGGAGCAAACCGCGCCGCGATCTCGCGTTCGTTATTTTGTGCGAGTGTGGGCATGATGCACATCGCGACGGTGACGAAAATCAGAGAAAGTTTTTTCATCGCGCTATAACTTTACTTGTTTGACGAGAATGATCGCGTCGAGTTTTCGCAGCTCACCCAAAACGTCTTCGTCGACCGCCGAATCGACGCGAACGACGGCGAGGGCCTCGCCGCCTTTCTCCTGACGGCCGAGATAGAAGCTACTGATGTTTACGTCTGACTCACCAAGCGTCGTACCGATCTTGCCGATCACGCCGGGGACGTCTTGATTTTTTGTCACGAGCATAAAACCACTCGGAACAGCTTCAATTGAGAAGTTGCCGATGCGGGTGATGCGGCCTTCGCCGTTTGCGAAGACCTGGCCGGCGAGGGTTTGTTCGCCTTCGGATGAAGTGACGCTCGTTAAAATATCCGCGTTAACCGGACGGGCGGACGTGGTGTACGAAGTGGTGACGCCGATGCCGCGTTCCTCGGCGATGAGCAGGGCGTTGACGACATTTACACGTGCGGAAACGTCACGCAGCAGGCCGGCAAGGAATGCGCGCGTGACCGGTGCGGCGTCGCGTTCGGCGAGTTCGCCCGTGTATTCGAGACGCACATTTGAGATCGCTCCTTCGTCCAGAATTTGCGCCTGAAAGCGGCCGAGGCTGGTCGCAAGGTCGATAAACGGCTGCAGAGCCTCGACCTCGGCGGCGGCCATTGACGGGGCGTTGACGGCGCCTCTCAGCGTGCCGTCGAGCAGGTAATCACGCATCTGTTCGGCGACGGTGAGCGCGACGCCCTGCTGGGCCTCGGTGGTCGAGGCTCCGAGATGCGGCGTGGTGATGATCTTTGGGTTGCCGAGCAGGGTCGAATCCGCGGGGAGCGGCTCGGTCGAAAATACGTCGAGCGCGGCGGCCGCGACCGTGCCGTTTTCGATCGCCTCTACTAACGCTGCTTCATCGACGAGCCCGCCGCGTGCACAGTTGACGACGCGCACGCCTTTTTTCATTTTGGGGAAGGCGTCTTTGCCGATCATTCCTCTTGTCTCGTCGGTGACCGGCGTGTGGATGGTGAGGAAATCGGCGCGCCCGAAAACTTCGTCAAGCGTTGCGGTCTCGATGCCAAGCTCCTTAGCATTTTCTACGGATGTGAACGGATCAAAAGCGACGATCTCCATCCCAAAGCCTCGTGCGATCTGGGCGACGTGCTTCCCGATGCGCCCCAAACCGATCACGCCAAGCGTTTTGCCGTTCAGCTCGACGCCGACAAAGCTTTTCTTATCCCACTCGCCTGCTTGCAGTTTCGCGTGCGCCTGCGGCACGTTGCGGGCCATCGAGACGAGCAGGGCGATGGTGTGTTCGGCCGTCGTGATCGTGTTGCCGTCGGGTGCGTTCATCACGACGATTCCCCGCTGTGTCGCGGCTTTGACATCGATATTGTCCACGCCGACGCCCGCGCGGCCGATGACGCGCAGATTCGGCGCCTTATCCATCAGCTCCGCCGTAATGAGCGTCGCGCTCCGGACAATAACGCCGTCGGCATCACCCATCTGGGCTGCGAGAGCATCGCCCTCGAGCTTCGTTTCCTTGACGACGTCGATGCCGGCGCCCGTGAGCGGCGCGAGCTTGTCTTCGTTAACGTCGTCGGCGATAAAAACTTTCATAATATTTAGCATTGAGCGGTCAGCAGTCAGCAATAAGCCAATCGTCGGTTGTCAGTTGCCGGTTGTCGGTGGTAAAACCGTTAGTGTCAATTGTGGTAGATTTTAGCATTTAGGGTTGGACGCGACAAAGAAAGAGAGAACCGCCCCGTCAGACCCGATGTGGTCGGGACTGCTACCCCTCATTCTGGCACAAAAGACGTGCCAGCGTTGCGAGAACGTCGCAACCGCGTAAGGAAGGGAGCTTCTAGAATGGAAATATTTTGCTACAGAAAAGGTGCGGATAGGGTTGAGGAAGGCTTTTCTCGCGACGAGCTGCCGGCTTTGCTCGCCGTCGAGACGAACGTAGTCTGGGTAGATCTGCAGGGTGAGACCGAGGAACATCTTGCCGAATCGAAAGATGTGATGAAGAACGTATTTAACTTTCATCACCTGACGATCGAGGATTGCGTCGAGACGCGAAATCAGCCTAAGGTCGAGGGATTTGAAAATTATCTCTACTTCATCGTCCACGGCATAAAACCCGGCGAGACGAACGCGTCAAACTTTGTGACCAAAGAACTTGACGGCTATTTGGGAAAGAATTTTGTCGTCACTTTTCACGTTCTTCGTTTTCGCAGCATTAAGACGGTCAAACAACATATTCGCAGCAGCACATTTATTTGCCAGCGCGGCGCCGCATATTTGCTGCACAACATTTTGGACGAGCTCGTCGACCTGTATATGCCTATCGTCGATGATTTCGACAAGGGCATCAACAACCTCGAGGAACGCGTGCTCGATATGCGGAAGAGCAGCAACGCTATACTCGGCGACATAATGGATCTGCGTCGCAGCGTCGCCCGCCTAAAACGTATATCGTCGCGGCAGTTAGAGGTTCTTTACCGAATGTCGCACGGTGAATTCCCGCAGATTCCGACAAAGGTGCTGCCATTTTTCCGCGACGTGCACGATCACTTGTTGAGAATCTCGGACCTTGCCGAGGGTTATCGAGACCTTGTTAGCAGCTTGTTTGACATCCATTTCGCCGTTGTCGGCAATCGGACGAATGACGTAATGAAAACCCTCGCCGTGCTTTCAGCCATCATTTTGCCGCTCAGCCTCATCGCCGGTATTTACGGTATGAATTTTAAACATATACCGGAATTAGAGACCGAGAACGGTTATTGGTTTACGCTAGGCGCGATGGGCCTGATCACGATCCTGCTGCTGATATATTTTTGGCGCCGTGGATGGATATTTCAGCGTGAAAGCGTGCTCGAGATCGAACAATCAAAAGAGGTGATCGACGATTACGAGGAGGCGTGATCGAGCAGCCTTTGAACCTGAAGATCGCCGTACCCGTATACGCCTGCTCGCTTCTTGAATTCCAGAAACACTCTCTCAAAATCAGTCTCGCCGCCTGCCGCGATCGCCTTTATCGTTTCGATCGGCTGTTTGTCCTCGGTTTCGGCAGCCGCGACGACCTCTTTTAAGTGCGGAAAGCACGGCGATTCGGTCATCGCCAGTTCGTGAAGTGCGTCGTAGTCTTTTCGCCGGTAGGCCTGCCATAGTGCGTTGCCAAGCGAAATGTCGTTCTTGCTAAATTCCGTCCGCAGCTCAAAGCACGCTTTAAGGTCGTCCGCCGTAAATCTGCCAAAACCGTCCCACCGATCGCTTTCGTCGAGATCGATCGGTTCGACGCGATAGACAGCGGCACCCGATTCGCTCAGAAGCGACAGGCAAAACCACATATTGACGCTGCAAAACAGCTCGAATTCGAACCACAGATTTACTTCGGATTGCGGAGAAATGTCGCTCAATTTCTCAAGCTCGTCGGCGACGCGTTCGTGATACTCGATCTCGTCCTCACCGTATTCCGCCAATATGAATTTCGCTCGTTGCTCCCAAAATTCGAACGGAGTCTCGGCATCCCGAGGTCCGACGACCAAACATTCTCGGCACACTATGACATCGCCGTCGATCTTTGCTTTGCGAAATTCCTCGGCGACCGCATCGCCTGGCAAAACGTGGTAAATCATATTGTTAAATAAACGGCGTACCCCACCGCGAGACAGATACCGGCGTAAACCCCCGCAACGATGTCATCGGCACAAATTCCAAGGCCGCCGGGCAGGCTCTGTAAGCTGTCAATCGGGTATGGCTTCCAGATATCGAACAGACGGAATAGTAAAAAACCGGCGAGGATAAACGGCCATGAAATCCCAAAGGGAATGAAGGCGAAAGTTATCAGTTGCCCCATCACCTCATCTACCACAGCCTGCGACGGGTCTTTGCGACCGAATATCGGCGCGGTCCGACCGGATGCCCAAATTCCGATAAGGCAGAAAATAATAAGCAGAAGTGCATTTAACGCCCAGTGGAATGGTATTCCGACACCGTACCACCCGCGAATCTCAAACGAAACGACACCAAAGTAGATCGCCACAGCGACCGCCGAGCCGTAAGTTCCGGGAGCGCCCGGAATATAGCCAACGCCAAAGGTCGTCAAGGCAAGCGCAATGTAATCGACAATGCCGGACGGATTTCGTTTTTCGACGGTTTCTTTCATATCTCGTTTTGAATCCCTGCTTTAGCAGGGAGGCCACCTGAAGGCGGGACTCAGAGCTTTAGAACTCAATTCCCTGCTGCGCAAAGATGCCCTTGTGAAACGGATGTTTGATCTCTGTCATTTCGGTGACGAGATCGGCTTCGTCGATCATTTTTGCCAATGCATTATCAACGTTTCGGCCGGTCAGGATCAAATGAAGATGCGGCTGATCCTTTCGTACTGAACGGATCTCTGCGATCACAGCATCGATATCGAGAAAGCCGTAGCTTAAAACATACAACAACTCGTCAAAAACGAGCAGGTCGTATTCGCCGCTGCGCATTTTTTCGAGGCAGAGCGACCATGTTTCTTCCGAAGTTTTTATGTCTTGCGATTTGTCGTTCGTGTCCCACGTAAAGCCGTCGCCCATCGTATGGACCTCGATGCCGAGCTTTTCAAGAGATTCGTGCTCACCATAGCGGTCGGTTTTAGCTTTCATGAATTGGATCATGCAGCATTTCAATTCGCGGCCGGCGGCTCGAACCATCACGCCGATCGCAGCCGTCGTCTTGCCCTTGCCGTCGCCGGTGTTTAGCATCAGCAGGCCCTTGGTGTTTTCGCGGTAATCCTCTCGCCGCCATTTATACCGCTTTTCAGCCATTTGCAAAAATTATGACAGGATTTAATAAAATGCAGAAGCCTTCACGCGCCAAAGGCGGCTATGGATATAGAGTTAGGTTATCCGCTAGCTAGCAAGGTAAAAATTCTTCGGTCGCTTTTATCTTTAAATGGTGTTGAGTGTGCCCTTACTGTGTGCGGGCTTCTGCACTAAGATGCCCTTTCGACCGCTTCGGCAAGTGCAGCTACGAGTTCAGCCTCTTTCTCGTCCCAATCGCCGTCAATACTCAGTCCCGATGCATTCTTATGACCGCCACCGCCAAAAGCTTCGGCCACCTTTGCAACATTTATGTCGCCTTTTGATCGCAGGCTGGCCCGGAATTGATCTGGCCCGATCTCTCGCATATACACCGCGGCGACGACATCTTTGGCGGCGAGCGGAATATTAACAAAGCCGTTATTATCACCGTCGATCGCACCAGCGGATTCTGCCATTTCGATCGTTTGCCGCATCGACGCGATGCGTCCCGATCGGTCGCGTTTTACAGTTTCGAGGACTTGCCGCATCAGCTCGATCCGCGACCAAGGATAATTATTATAGACGGCCTCGCCAATCTTCGCGGGCTTTGCACCAGCCTTTATGAGCTCGGATGCGACCTTCAATGTTCGATCAGATGTATTTGGAAAATGGAATGAACCAGTGTCGGTAACGAGCGCCATATAGACGCATTCGGCAATATCCTGTGTGATCTTGCCGCCGATCGCTTTGCAAAGATTGTAGATCATCTCGCCGACGGCCGAGGCGGTCGAATCGATCCAATTTATCGTCCCGAAATGTTCGCTCGTAGCGTGATGGTCGATGTTGACCGTGAACTCATTTTCGAGGCCGGCGATGCCCGGTCGCTCAATGTCCGAACATTCGATCACAAAAATCGCATCGTAAATACCGTCGATCCTTTTGATGTCACGAATCTCTTCGGCACCCGGCAAACTTCGATATGCCGGCGGCACATCGCCGTGAACGATGACCTCTGCGTCCTTACCGAGCGACTTCAGGAGCCAACACAGTCCCAGCGACGAACCGACACCGTCACCGTCCGGCTTAATATGCGTCGTGATCGCAAACTTACCCTTATTTTCAATTAATTCAACTACTTGACTTAACACTCGGTGTCCAAATGATGGGTGATGAGTGATAAGTGATGAGCGTCAGAAACCGATTTCTTTATCTCATCACTCATCACTCATCACTCATCACTATTTTCCTTATTTATTTCGCCCTTCGATTCGAGATCAACTAGGATCTCGCCAACGCGCGAAGCGTTTTCTTCGGCTGTGTCGCGTACAAAATGCACGTGCGGAGCGTGCCGTAGGTCTAAATTCATCGCCACTTGCTGTCGAACAAACGTCGAAGCATGTCTAAGTGATTTCAGCGCCTTATCGATCTCATCCTCGCTCCCGCGAATAAGGACAAAGACCTTCGCGTCTCGCAGATCACTCGCAACCACGACATCAGTCACGGTCACCATCTCGAGCCTCGGGTCGTCTAATTCGAATCCGACGACCTCGGCAATTTCTACCTTTAACGCTTCTGCAAACCGCTCGGGCCGACGCATACAAATTACAACTCGGTTGCCGCGATCTTTTCGATCACAAATGCCTCGATCTCGTCTTCGACCTTAATGTCGTTAAAATTGACCAGACTGATGCCGCATTCAAATCCATTTTTGACTTCGTTGGTGTCGTCCTTAAATCGTTTGAGAGTAGCGATATCGCCTTCCCACGCGACCACACCATCGCGAATAAGCCGTGCCTTCGCCTGTCGGCGAATAAGGCCCTCGGTAACGCGGCACCCCGCGATCGTACCGATCTTCGAGACCTTGAAAATTTCCTGCACAACGGCTTTTCCGAGGATCGTTTCCTTCTCGATCGCGTCAAGCATGCCGATCATCGCCGCTTTTATCTCTTCCTCGACCTTATAAATGATCGAGTGAAGTCGGATATCAACGTCCTCGTGTTTCGCAATATCTGTGACACGGGCCTCGGGCCGAACGTTAAATCCAATAATTACAACTGCTGTCGAAGGGTCGTCCGCCTGCGTGGCTGAAGCGAGCAGAACGTCCGACTCGGCAATCGCACCGACCCCGGCACGTATTACGCGAACCTTGACCTTTTCGGTCGAAAGCTTTTCGAGAGTACCCTTTAGCACTTCGACAGAGCCCTGAACATCGGCCTTAAGGATCACGAGCAGTTCTTTGATCTCGGCCTGTCCGAGCGACTCGATGCCGCGTTTCGTAGTCTTGAGCATTGCCGACTGACGAGCATGCATCTGCCGCTGTCCGGCAATCGTCTGAGCCCGCTCAACATCCGAAACGACCTGGAACGTGTCGCCTGCCTGCGGCACGCCCTGAAGCCCTAGTATCTCGACGGGCGTCGCAGGTTGCGCTTCTGTGACAGCCTCGCCGCGATCCGAGAACATTGCACGGATCTTGCCCGAGAATTGACCGACGATAAATGGATCACCGACACGCAGAGTGCCCTGTTGAACTAGCGCCGTCGCAACGGCACCGCGTCCCTTATCCAATTTGGCTTCGAGCACGACACCGGACGCATGGCGAGTCGGGCTTGCCCGCAACTCAAGCATATCGGCCTGCAATAAAACCGTTTCCAGCAATGTGTCGAGATTTTCGTGCTTTTTAGCCGAAACGGCGACCATTTCCGTTTCGCCGCCCCAATCCACCGGCTGCAAACCGAGGCCTGCGAGACCTTGTTTTACCTTGTCGGGATTTGCGTCGGGCTTATCGGTCTTATTAATGGCGACGATTATCGGCACGCCGGCCGCCTTTGCATGCTCGACTGCCTCGATCGTCTGAGGCATCACACCGTCATCGGCCGCGACGACCAGTATAACTATGTCAGTCGCCTTGGCACCACGGGCACGCATCATTGTAAACGCTTCGTGGCCCGGCGTATCGAGGAACACGACGCGGCGCTGTTCATCAGGTTTGTCGGGATTTGGCACCATAACGCTGTATGCGCCGATATGCTGAGTGATCCCGCCGGCTTCGCCCTCGGCTACATTGTCCGAACGGATCGCGTCGAGCAGTGACGTTTTACCGTGATCAACGTGACCCATAACCGTCACGACCGGAGCACGAGGCAATTCGATATCATCTGCGTCGGCCGCTATCAGATCCTCAAACTCCTGCTCGATGACCATTTCTTCGAACGGCACGAAGCTTACATCAAAGCCAAAATCGAGCCCCATCTCCGCAGCCATTTTTTCGCCAATAGGTTGATTCAACGTCGCAAAAACACCGCGCTTGATGAGCAGCTGAACAATGTCGCGAGGGGTAATTCCGAGTGCCTCGGCAAATTCACGAACCGTCGCACCCTCGGTGAGGCGAGCAGTTTTCAAATGCTCGAGATCGACCTCTCCGACCTGATCTAATACACGCTCTTCGATTGATCGTTTTTGCGGCGCGACCAGATCACGCTCGGCCCACCTGCCGGCCTTATCCTCTACGCCCTTTCCTTTGCGCCCGCCGGAACGTCCCGGCCTGCGACGGTTGTCAGCCGGAGGAGTGTAAGTAAGCTGCGGAGCCGCGGTCTCGCCCGGTGTACCTTTGAATTCTACCCGTCGGCCGCTCTTGTCGACCAGAGGCGTACGCGCTCTTTCCGAAACAAGGCTGCCCGTTTTTGTCGGTGCTTCGCTAACAACGCGTTCACCCGGTTTGATACCTTTCTTAATGGCATCTGGCGTAAGTATTAAACTCTTTACACGGGTTCCCGAGGGGGTGGCTGCAGCCTCAGGCGGAGTTTCGATACCTGTGTCAGTTGGCTCAGATTCAATTGCTTCTTCTACTTCTACTTCTACACTGGCGGAACTTTCCTCAAGCTCAGTTTCGACCTCTTTCGTTTTACGTTTTGTGAGCGTCTTAACTTTTGGTGCCTGATCCTCGACGGCCGGCTCCTCAACTGTCTTTTTTGTAAGTTTTTTAACTTGCGGAGCAGCAGGGATTTCCGTGTCGACTGCGGGCGACTCAGGTATTTCCTCAACCGGCGATTCGACGTGCTCAACCGTTTCCGTCGCAACAGCATCATTCTCGACCGTTGGCGCTTCGACCTTTGCTGCCTTAATGATTTTTATCCCGCGCTTAGGGGCTATTTCCGTTTTAGGAAAGTACTTACTTCGGACCTTTTCAGCGAGGTCATAGCTGACGGAATTGGACGCGACGCTAATATCCGCGCCTTCACGCCGCAGATCTTCCATCACGCGTTTGGTGTCTTGTTTCACCTCGCGTGCAAGATCGTAAATTCTAATACTTTTGCCAATCGCCATATTCAACTAGTTCTAAAAGCCCGTGTAACCTTAAAAAAAATCCGTGAAACAAAACCTCGCAAATAACTCCGGTCAGCTTTTCTTTTTCTTCGCCGGTTTCTTCGCAGCCGCCTCTTCCGTTTTGGGTTCGACGGTTTCGGCCGAGTCCGCCTCTTCTTTTTCAGTAGTTTCGACAGAACTCTCCGTCTCTGCGGTGTCGATCTCAGAGGTCTCCGCAGTGTCGGATTCCACCGGAGGCTCTTCGTCTACAGTTGCTTCAGCCTTCGGTTCTTCGACGGTCGCGGTCTCTGCGGCTGGATCCGTACTTTCATCGCCGACAGGTTTTTCTTCAACGTCGTCGCCGCCGATCGCTGAATTTCTCGCCTCTACGATGATATTCGCAGCGGATCGGATCGCCTCGGCCTGATCCATACTTACGTCGAGATAATTAACAAGGTCGTCGACCGATGTCGCCGCAAGGGCTTCGACATCCGCGATACCTTTTTCCGCCAAGGTCTCAGCCTGTGATGTGGTCACGCCCTCGAGAACCGTAATTGGTACGGCCTCGCCCGAAGCCATCATCTTGCCCATCTGCTGAGCGATCTCTTTCTTGAGCAATTCTTCGCTTACGATTTTGATCTCCCAACCGACCAATCGCGTCGCAAGCCGAACGTTCTGCCCTTTCTTACCGATCGCGAGGCTGAGTTGATCTTCGCCCACGATCACCTCCATAAGCCGGTTGTTAATATCCGTAATACGGACCTGCGAAACCTTAGCCGGTGAGAGCGCGTTAGCCGCAAACACCGAAGGCTCGTCCGACCACTCAATGATGTCTATCTTCTCGCCGCGCATTTCCTTGATGATCGCCTGCACTCGCGATCCTTTCATTCCGACGCAAGCGCCCACCGGATCGACGTCCTTTTCGTTCGACGTTACGGCTATCTTTGCACGATCGCCAGGCTCACGAACCGCCGACTTGATCACTACTGTTTCGTCGTATATCTCAGGCACTTCCATTTCGAAAAGCCGCTTGAGAAGTTCGGATGAGGCGCGCGAACATTTGATCTGCTGTCCTTTTTGCTCTTTCGATACGTCTACAATAACGACTCTGATCCGTTCGCCTTGGTTCCACATCTCGCCGCGGGACTGTTCGTACTTCGGAACGATAGCCTCTAAATTGTTGCCGAGATCGATTATCATGTCGCCGCGCTCAAATCGTTTGACCGTTCCGTTGATCAGCTCGCCTTTGCGGTCGATATATTCTTCATAAACCTTTTCGCGAATCGCTTCTCGGACTTTCTGAACCAATATCTGCTTTGCAGTCTGTGCGGCAATGCGACCCAGTTCCTCGGTCGGCAGCGGCAATAACAACATATCGCCAATCTCGATCTCGTCGCCGGCCAGTTCGACCGCATCTGTGAGCGAAAGCTCGCTTAAGGGATCTTCAACGTTTTCGACAACTGTCTTCTGCGCTGAGATTTCGATCGCGCCTTCTTCATTGTTCCAGTCGACCTGTACACTATCACCCGTTTTATCTTTGAACTGCTTTCGTGCAGCGGCCTTTACCGCGTCTTTCATCGCCTCGATGACCATGTCGCGGTCCAAGCCCTGCTCATTGCACAATACTTCAATACTCTGTCCGATGGATGATGTCATAACTACCTTATTTTCATTCGCTCACGCATATTTCTTACCTCACCGAATTATCGGCTGCCAAATTCTTTTACCAGATCGATTTTCAAATTCGCCTTTTCAACTTCCTGATAATCGAAGTTCACAATTCCTTTAGAACGGTCGTCGATCGATATTGTTTCGCCGTCGACCCCAACTATATTTCCAACCAGTGTCTTTTGCCCTTCGATTTCCGTTTTCAACTTAACTTTCGCCAATTGGCCGGAAAATTTAACAAAATCCCTCAACGAATAAAGTTGACGCTCAATACCCGGTGACGAAACCTCGAGCACGTATCGCGAGGGAATGAAATCTTCGCTATCAAGCACGTCCTCGACCCCACGCGAAACCTTGGAGCAATCATCGAGCTTTACGCCGCCGTGTTTGTCGATAAAGATCCGCAGCACCAGATCGCGTTTCGTACCCAAAATATCAATATGAACAAGCTCAATTCCGATTTCGGCCGAAACCTCAGAGGCGATCCTTGTAACATGTTCGATTATCAATTGCTTGTCCATCGTTTCCTACGCAAAATAAAAAGTGGGTGCGAAACCCACTTTGCACAATTACTCGCGCATCTCAGCAAACGAATATCTTAATTGAAAGTGATACTTTGTGCAAGCCCAAACGTAGCCGGCCAAAAGTCTTGGCCGCAACCGAGCTTTGTTTAGTTGGCGTCAGCCAGGAAAGCGGAACGTGCTACGCCGACAATACCCGCCATGTCGTCAAGCGCTGAGCGGACTATTTTTACCCGGTCCGCAGGCTCGTGAAAGGCTCGCGACTCAATCTCCGCGTTTACTTTGTCAATGAAGGCGTCGATACCGGCTGCCACTCCGCCGCCGAGGACTATCATCTCCGGATTGAGCGTGTTTACAAGCCCGGCGAGTGTTATGCCAAGATAACGCCCCATTATTTGGAAGACAGAAATCGCTCGACCGTCACCGCCTTTTGCGGTCTCGTAAACATCTTCAGCGGTTTCGCAGTCGAGACCCAAGTCCGATGCCATTCGCACAATCGCCGTGGCCGAGGCATATTGCTCGATGCAACCGTTACTCCCGCAGCCGCAGGGGTGCCCGTCCGGCTCTACGCATATATGGCCGATCTCACCCGCGGTTCCATCGATTCCGCGAAAGGGCTCGTCGTTAATAATAATCCCGCCGCCGACACCAGTGCCCAATGTGACCATTATTGAATCACGCACGGCCTTTGACGCGCCAAGCCAATTTTCACCGATCGCGGCGGCTGTAGCGTCATTTTCGAGGGTCACCGGCAGACCAAAGCGGTCGAGAAGTTCCGCTTTCAAATTCATACCGTTGAGCGAAGGAAGGTTTGGTAGCTTCCTTAAAATGCCATCACAGTCCTTCGCCGCGGCGGCCGGTGAAGCAAATGCGATCCCGCAGATATGATGACCGTCACTTAGAGCATGGCGACATTCTTCGACCATTGCAGCCGAGGTTGCCATTAACTGGCCGGGTGAAACCGCTTTCGGTGTCGCCTCCTTTGCAATGTGAAGAACCGAGCCGTCGCGCGCGACAGCTGCGATACGAATGTTGGTGCCGCCGAGATCCGCGGCCAGGACTATATCGGTCATATGGAATTGCGGATCGTTTATCTCTTCGGACGGTCGGCTTCAGGAACATTCTTATAAACATCTTCGAACTTGGCATAACCGTCTTTAATCACCGTATCCATCAGATTGGATTTATCCACCGATATGACCTCAAGCAGAATCGCCGGAATTTCTTTCTTGATCGCATCATTTAAGAACGGTTTCGTTTCGAGCTTTTCTTTCTTAGCAAGCTTGACCGCAGTCTCGAGCGCAGTATTAGCGAGCGGAATAATTGGCTTGTATACAGTCATCGTCTGCTTGCCCTCGGCGATATTCTGGAGAGCTTCCATACCCGCGTCCTGGCCCGTAACCAGTATTTTGCCAACCAGCCCGCGTTTGGCAAGCGACGAGATCACGCCGCCGGCCATCCCATCATTTGACACAACAAAGGCCTGTATATCGTCGTTATTTTGTGTCAGCGCATTTTCGGCCATCTTAAGTGCTTCGTCCGGGCGCCAATCGGTGATGAAATTGTCGGCAACTATGCGTATCTCCTTTTTATCGATCGCCGGCTGTAGAACCGCAAGTTGTTCCTTCTTCATAATAACGGCATTGTTGTCAGTCGAAGCTCCATAGACCATTACATAATTCCCTTTAGGTACTTTCTGAAGAGCATACTCGGCAATTTTCCGGCCAATAACAGGAACCTGATGAGAAATATAGACGTCAACTTTATCCGAATTGATCAGCCGGTCATAGCTAATGACTGGTACGCCCTGTGCCTTGGCCTTTTCGACCATTGACGCCGCCTGCGTCGCGTCATGCGGCGCGATAACAAGCGCGTCAACGCCTTGGGTTAGAAGGTTATCAACATCGTTAGCCTGCTTGTCGGCCTTGTTGTCGGCAACCGTTATTACGCATTCGACATTTAGCTTTTCACAATGTGCCTTAAAGGCGTCGTGGTCGCGCTGCCAACGTTCTTCTTTTAAAGTATCCATCGCAAAACCGATCTTGATCCGCTTTTCTTTCGGTGTTCCTGTACAACCCAAAAGCAAACCGGACAACAAGAGTACAAAAAACAGCTTGAGTTTCATTTATATCTACTCCTAATTAATATGTTTCGAACTGAGCAAATTAGAACAAAAAAACTGTGTTTCGGCAATTGTGTGAAAGGGTGTCGTGATTTCGGTATTTAAAAATGGCCGCGATAACAGTTTTCTGCTTGAAACAACTAAAGGGATTGTTCGCCGCAAATGGAACGAATGGGGGCCCTATTGATCAATAGATTTCGCATGGTCAGTGGGTCTAAAATCGTTACTTCTATCTTAACGCCATCGGACAGTGAGAGAAAAATCTTCAGTTTCAAGTCTTTTTTGCGAATTTGTCTTTGAATCTAAAAAAGACTGTGTTATAAAGGGGAATCATTTTTCACGTGTTGGATTTCGACCGGTTTCGGAAGTTTTGATCATTGAGCGTTACAGTATTTTGGATTTGGCTTTGTTGGCCTCAATCGACAAGATCGTGCGGGATTTAGGGGGCAATGTTTCTGGGACCGTTGGATTTTGCCTAGATAAACTCAAAATAAGAAGGAGAATCATGAAAAGCAAACTGTGGATTCAAAAGGCACTTACAATGTGCTCTCTGGCGGCGATCGTCGCATCGTCTTCATTGTTGGGCTTGGCCGGCACAGGCAAAGCTGTGGGCGAGTTAACGGTCTCAGGCAACGGTTCGGCCCCTGAGGGTTCTTTTGTGAGGGTAAACGGCGATCCTGCACAGAGCGGACGCTCGGTTTTTGATTCGAGCAATATCTCGACCCCTGAGGGCATAACGGCCACCCTCAATATTGGCAAAGCTGGCAAGGTTCAATTGGGGTCGGGCTCAAACTTCATTCTTAATTCTGACGGATCTAATATTAGCGGCGACTTGATGTCTGGCACGCTAACGGTCCTCAGTTCTGCTCAACCGGTAATTGTTAGAACATTAAAGGGTGCATCGGTTGAGCTTAACACCGGAGAGACTGTGTCCGCAGAATCTGCGACCAAGGCCGCTCAGTCTAATTCAAGCAATGACGCTTGGATACCAATTGTTGTTTTCGCTGGAATTGTTGGAACGGTGATAGCGATAGTACTTATTACCCGTGACGACAATGTAACAAGTCCGGTTCGCTGATAATCATCTCAAGCATTCGGTTGAGGTCGTGACTCAATTTTTTTGATTGGTTGATTGGCCCAGAGAAAGGCAGTGGTAGATTTAATTAGTTTTAATCAAAGCCTCGTTTTGAATGATCGCTTGTAAATTGAGTCACTATTGACCTTTTTTTTCACATTTCGCTTTGAACCGTTAGCAAAATGTGTTATAACTAAGTGTCAAATCTAAGCTTAGAAGTTATCGATAAGCTCCGGATAATTTGTTTTCCGGTATTTTACACAGGTTCGTGGCCGATTTATTGACATCGCTACATATTTTGTGTAAGTTTTTGAAAGGTTTGATTTTTTGAAATCATCGATTTGGATATAGATTTAGAGGAGAACTATGAAAAGCAAACTGTGGATTCAGAAAGCACTTACGATGTGCTCATTGATTGCATTATTCGGCACGACTTCAATGGTGGCCGTAGCCGGTACCGGAAAGGCCGTCGGGGAACTCAAAATCAACGGAGGCGGCTCGACTACCGAAACCTCTTTTGTAACCGTGAATGGAGAGCCCGCCCAAACTGGCCGCTCTGTTTTTGATTCGAGTAACATCTCAACTCCGGAGGGCATGACGGCCACGGTTAATCTAGGCAAAGCTGGCAAAATCCTTCTGGGATCGAATTCTAGTTTTACGCTAAACTCGGACGGAGCCTTAATTAGTGGAACTTTAACGTCTGGCACTGTCACAGTTCTCAGCGCTGCCCGTGCGGTAACGGTTAGGACGCTAAAGGGTGAAACCGTTGAGCTCAATGCCGGCGAAACTGCTTCCGCGAGCTCGGCTACAGCTTCTTCCAAGGCCGCTTCTTCGGGCGATAATGACTGGGTGATATGGGCATTGATATTTGGCGGTGCTGCTGTGGCCGTCGTGCTTGCGGCAACGGCTGACAATGACACCAACATTGGTGGCGGAGCAACCGTTACTAGCCCAACACGATAGTTTTTTGGTTTTTCATTAATGACGAGTTGCAATACCTCGTCTATTGCATGCGAGAGAATTGATTCAAGAGGAGATTAAGTCAAATGCTTGACAAAAATATATTACGGAAGTCTTTCACTTTGTTCACCATAGCTGTGTTTTGGTGCGTTTACTCAACGGTTGCCGTTGCCCTGCCCAAGGATTTTGCTGGTGACATCACAGTATCCGGACAAGTTACCATTAACGGTCAACCGGCTGTGTCGAATTCTACGGTTCTTTCGGGTGCGGTTATCACAACGGCTGACAATTCTAGCTGTGTGGTCAGCCTCGGCAAAACCGGACGGCTCGAGGTCATGGCGAATTCTGAGATAACTCTGCGCTTTTCAGAAAACAGCATCGTTGCAATATTGTCTGATGGAAAAGTTAGGGTTTCTAATGCCGCCGGAGTCGCAACCACCGTTACAACAAAGAACGCGACAGTAATCGCCGATTCGGGTCAGGCAGACAATTTTGTCGTCGAGGCAGAGTGTTCCCACACGCACGTCGACACGACTGCGGGAGTTGTTACCATGCGGGAAGGGTCGAACGATAAGCAGGTTGTCGCCGGAACGACCGCGACTGCGGGAAACCTAGCCCAAACGGGATGTAAGCCCTGCCTTCGTCCGGATTCAACTCCTGGCCCCGCCATTGGCGGCTGGCCGTGGTTGATATTACTCGCGGCCGGTATTGCGGGAGTCGGGATCTACGCGGGAACGCAAGGCGGCACTACAACTCCGGGTGGTGGAACGGTGGTAGTTAGTCCCACACGCTAGTTTCGGTTATCTAGTGTTTTAAGATTGCGGGCCATGTTTTTCGACGTGGCCCGCATACCTTTGTCTACGACCTAGATTTATTCACAATTTTATACTTGATAGATTTTTATAAGTTTTTATTGTTTTAATTATGCATATTGCTGTCATTGGCACTGGATACGTTGGATTGGTAACAGGAGCATGTTTTGCCGAATTTGGGGTCGACGTAATTTGCGTTGACGTCGACGCCGAAAAAGTAGAGAAACTCAATCAAGGCATCATTCCTATTTACGAGCCCGGTCTCGATAAGATAGTTGAAAAAAATGTTGCCGCAGGTCGTCTTCATTTCACAACCGATGTCCGCACAGCGGTAGGTCAGTCACTTGTAATCTTTCTTGCGGTTGGCACCCCGCCGTGTGAGGACGGCTCGCCGGACATGAGTTACTATCAACAGGCTGCAAAAGATGTTGCCGATTCGATCAATGGATACAAAGTTCTCGTGACAAAATCGACGGTTCCGGTTGGGACGGGGAAATGGCTGCGAGAATTTGTAACGACAAATCTAAACATCGAAACCGATTTCGGCGTTGCATCGAACCCTGAATTCCTTCGCGAAGGTGCGGCGATCGAGGATTTTATGCGACCGGACCGTGTTGTAATAGGCAGCAACGAGGAAAGGGCAATCGAGGTGATGAAAGATCTCTATCGGCCGCTTTACCTGATCGAAACGCCGGTAGTCATAACATCGCTCGAGGCCGCAGAGCTTATTAAGTACTCGGCAAACGCCTTTTTGGCAACTAAAATTACGTTTATTAACGAGATAGCAAATCTTTGCGATGCGATCGGCTGCGACGTGCACGACGTCGCCCGCGGAATCGGAATGGACAATCGCATCGGCCGTAAGTTTTTGCATCCTGGTCCGGGATACGGTGGCTCTTGCTTTCCGAAAGATACCCGTGCCTTGACGACCGTCGCGGACAAATTCGGAGTCGAAACACGGATCGTTGACGCCGTTATAGAAGCCAATGAACGACAACGCGACGCGATGATACCGAAAATTGAAAAGCTTATGGGTAGTCTTACCGGCAAAACCATCGGCGTGCTGGGACTATCGTTCAAACCCGAAACAGATGATATGCGGGAATCACCTGCAATCGAAATCATCAACGGATTAATCGCTCGCGGTGCGAGAATAAAGGCGTTTGACCCAGTTGCAATGAGCGAGGCCCGCCATTTCTTACCGGACATCGACTATGCGTTCGATGAATACGATGCGATCAATGGTGCGGACGCTTTGGTCATCGTTACCGAATGGAACCAATTCAGGGCTTTGGATATGGAAAAGGTACGGGGGTTGTTAAAATCACCGAAGATCGCCGATCTCCGCAACATTTATGAGCCGGAGGATATGCGGGAGATGGGATTTGAATACGTAGGGGTTGGCCGCTAGTATCGAATTCAAGTAGCTGACCTGCACTTTATATTAGAATGTCTATCACTCCAAAATTTCTAGTAACTGGCGGCGCGGGCTTCATCGGCTCTAACTTAGCCGAAGAATTGATCCAGCGCGGTGGACGGGTGACAATAATTGACAATTTCACTACGGGATTTCGGGAAAACCTTGATGAAATCTCAGGTGAGTTTGACTTTATCGAAGGTGACATTAATAACGACGCTGATGTTTTGAAGGCCATTGACGGTGCCGAAGTTGTATTTCACCAAGCCGCTCTTCCGAGTGTCCCTCGGTCGGTTGAAGATCCTGTGGAAACTCATCACGTTTGCGTAAACGGCACATTCAATCTGCTGGTCAAGGCTAAAGAGGCCGGTGTGCGGAGGTTCATTTACGCTGCATCTAGCTCGGCATATGGAAATCAACTTACCCTCCCAAAAGTAGAGTCAATGCGCCCCGATCCGCTTTCGCCTTATGCCGTCGCGAAACTCACGGGCGAGCTGTATTGTCGTGCGTTTAATAACGTATATGGTCTCGAAACACTTTCCCTTAGGTATTTCAATGTATTCGGGCCCAGGCAGAATCCGGCCTCGATGTATTCCGGCGTGATCTCACGCTTTATTGATTCCCTAATGACCGACAAGGCTCCAATAATTTACGGCGACGGCGAACAATCGAGAGATTTTACTTATATTGCTAATGTAGTTGACGCAAATATTAAGGCCGCTCAAACGATGGAAGGGATCGGGGAAACGATGAATGTCGCAAACGGCGCGAGAATCACCCTGAACGAGCTTCTTGACGTGCTGAAGATAATCACAAATAAACCTGACGCAGTGGCCGAATATCAGAGCCCGAGGAGCGGCGATGTAAAACACTCGCTAGCCGATAATCGACGGGCTGTCGAATGTCTTGATTACTCTGAACTAGTCGGATTAGAAGAGGGACTTAGAAAAACCATAGACTGGTGGAAAACGAGTCGCTTTGCGAAATAGGAGTAATAAGGTTCGAGAGTGGCGGAGTTCGATCTTCGGTTGACTTTGCAAATCCGCAACCATTCACTTAGGCATAGCAAAAGCATCATCCTCGACCGTTGAATTCACCAAAATCTCCTTTGCCTTAAAATTTGCGTAGGCCGTCATCTGGCCAAGATCGAATCTCTGCGAGTATTTTTTAGGAACGACGATGCCGTCAACCGTCTGGAATTCATCCACCTCCACGGAAGTGGTTACTAGCCGCCCGCCGACATCGTAGCTCGATTCGTAACCTTTCATCTGACCGGTTTTCTCATCGACAAAAAAATCGGTATAAAAGCCTTCGGGTGTCGTTATGCGAAAACCCTTAAGCTTTTTTTTCTGGTCACCTACCGCTGAGACCGGATAGCCAACGTCGCCAACCTTTGTTAGCAGCGGAAAACCCAAACTAGTGATCGGCGGCAGAGAAAAGCCCTGTATCGACGAATATGTTTGGCGACCGTCATATATTTGCTTGAGCGGTTGAAGGCTAACGATCTCAAAATAATATTTTTCGCCGCTGATCGCCATGGAAAAAGCTCCGGGCAGCGCCTGACCAAAAGCATTCATATCGGCAGAGCCTTTCATCACAAGTGACTTCATCTGCTTCAGCTTGTCGCCGCCATGAGCCGCAAGCGTAGCTTTCGCGAGATCGAGCGTTGCGTTGTCCGCTACCGCGACCGCCGGTTTGTCCGATGCGCCACTTTGCTTCGGTGACGAACTCGTTTGCGCAAACGAAGAAAACATCAGCAATGTTATTAAACCGATCAAACTAAAGACTCTATTCATATTGCCAATATCCTAACAAATCCCTAGATAAGAAGTAAGATGCCACAAAAGCCGCTCCGGTGACTCGAAAAGAAAATCGCAGAACGTGACCTCACCAGCTAAAGCGCATATTGAGCTCTATCCGTCGGTTCGGTCCACTTCCACCGCCAAATCCGCCGCCTCCAAAACCACCGCCGCCAAATCCGCCGCCGCCAAAACCACCCGCCGTCGATGTTGACTGGCCAAAACGGCTCGAACTTAGGCTGCCCGTGGGACTGGCAAGATTCACCCTGTTTAATAAATTTGTGACAAATATACCAACGTTTAGATTGTAAGGTCTGCGTGCATCACCACCGCCAGGGCCGCCCCTCATCTCCATTCTTGGACCACCACCGCCGCCGGGGCCTCCGCCGGGACCGCCTACCATCAATCCGCCTCCGCCACCGACCGTTCCGCTACCGCCTGCTCCACTCCGACCACCTCCACCAGCAACACGCGAAGCCGCCGACTTGCCAAATCCGAAGTTCTTGCCGATGCGCATACTGACGGTAAAACTCGCTGGGCCTTCACCGAAATTCCGAGGAATGATTGCGTCCGGATCCTTGCCGGCAACATCGCAGTAAGAAGCCGTCAGCCGGAGTGCGGTACATGTCGTCCCCAATTCGCCAAAGGTCGGCCGTTCGGTGAAAAAACCGTCACCATTTGAATCGACTCCCTTTGTAATGTTAAAGGGCCTGCCCGAACTCGCATTGATGATCGGGTTTATTGAGACGTTCCACGGGAGACTAACATTTCCAAATAGAACAAAACTGTGACGGACGTCAAATAATGCTCGTCCATATTCACCGCTAAGGTCATAGGAATAAGCGGGGCCTGGACCATCAAAATCAGCGTTCACATGCCCAAAGCTGTAATTGGCAAAAAGTGAGTATTTCGCACTTAAGTTAGCTCGCAAATTCAAGTTTAAGCGGTTCGTGCTGAGCTTACCACTTGACTCGTATTCGTTGATATTACCCAACGTGGACTGAGGACGCGGTGATCCGCTGCAGTTGATCTGCAGAGGACAGATAGGTGCGTTGACGTTCCGGGTCCGGATCTGATGAAGCGATCTGGCCGAAATAAACGTGGTCGCTAGAGTAAGTTTCGGCGTAAGAGCACGTTCGACCGACAAAACCGCTTGCATCGAATACGGTGCCTGCAAAATTGGCGAGACGTTGCGAATCGTATTCGATTGGGGCAATGCCGCCAATATTTGGGACGCGGTAGGAACATTTGTCACACTCGAAAGTGTAAAAATTGGCTGAGCGAGAAGGGCGATTGCGGCCGCCCGCCGTACCGGGTCCGGATCGTTAGCACTTACGAGAAGGCTCAGCTGATTTCGACCATTAAATCGTTCTGCCTGCAAGGTGTTATTTTCGTTAAAGCGATCATAGAAGATGCCGGCTCCGCCGCGAAACACGGTCTTCGGTGCCTTTGCTCCGCCTGCACCCGGCGACCACGCAAATCCGAATCTCGGAGCAAAGTTAAATTTACTGCTGATATTCGTCTGGTTTTCGTACCGCAATCCGAAGCTCAGTAGCAATGCCGGGACGACTTTCCAATCGTCCGTAACAAAGAGTCCGCCATCAAACTGCGAGACATCGGCAACCGGATTGCCGGTCGTTAGAGTAAACTGTGTCGGATTGTACAATGGTCCGACGACGCCGCTCACTTTGCAGCGGTATTGCTCGATCGAGGAGACTTTGTTGTCACCGTTGATGTCGCACGAATCTGCCGCGAGGAATCCGGGAAACAAAAAGGTACCCGCATAATTACTTTCCGAACGGTCGGTAAGACTTACGCGCCTAAGTTTCCCGCCAAACTTGATCGAGTGTTGCGAATTCTTACCAAGCGAAATATTTGTGAAGTTATTCACTTCCCATGTTTTGTTTCGATTGCTGCTCAATCCGATCGACGCTCCGCCGCCAGTAAAAGCGGACGATACACTGACGGTTGGGATCGAATTATCGCCGTTTTGCTCGCGTAAGTTGTCGGTATACTCGACCCGCGTTTCGTTCACTGTCTTGGCATTGATGATCATCGTCTCAGTAAAACGCAGTTCGTGTTCGCGATTAAACGATTTGTAAGCACGCGAGGGTAGTGACGTTTCGCTGATACCAAGATTGTTTTGGGTAGTACGGCCAAAACTATAACGGGCGACGAGGGTATTCTTTCCGTTTATCGCATAATCAAATCGAGGGCCGATCCTGATGTTCTTGGTCGGCTGTCGTACATCCTGTCTAAAACCGATGATATTGAACGAAGGGTCCAGAATCTGAGCGTTAACGATCGCGTTATTGTCGTTATTGCGATTATTTATATCGAGAAAAAACGAGGATTTCCCTTTCTGGATCGGCCCCGATATGTTCCCGCCAAAGTTCTTAGATTGGGTTGCAGCTCTATTTGCAGCAAATGGATTGCGCGAATTCAGGCTTTCATCGTTAAAGGTACCGTTCAAATTGCCTCGCCATTTATCCGATCCGGGTTTTGTCAGAATCTCAATTCGCCCGAAGCCTATCCGGTCATATTCCGCTGAAAAAGGATTGCTGTTTATTCGGATCTCACGAATGGCATCCTTCGACGGCAGCTGGCCGCCGGTAAAACCATCGATGTAAATTTGCCCGCCGTTCGGCCCCGCCGAGGCCCCGGCCAACGCCTGAAGCGCAGCTTGCAGTTCGTCCGGATCATCCGGCAAGGCGTCGAGGTCTTTGCCTTTGATAACGGTCGCGTCAGCATTGTTGTCAGAGTCGTTCGACACTTGCTCGCTGTTGGACACATCGACATTTTCTTCGAGGCCAGCGACTGTAAGCACGACAACAAGTTCATTGCGTTCGCCCGACGTAATGGCTACATCGGCATTTTCGTATAGGGCAAACTTCGAAGCTATCGCCTTGACCGTGTACGTGCCGGGAGTGAGACCCGTGATAGCGAATTCCCCGCGTGCGTTGCTGATTGTTTGTTTTTGCGTCCCCGTTGGCGAGACTACTGTAACCGTCGCTCCGACAACCACCGCCCCCAGACCATCCACCACTTGGCCTCCGAGGCTTCCCATACCCTGAGAAAACGCAGAGACGGTCGCAAGAATTGAAATAAAGCTAAATAATGTAATTTCTCTAATGAGTTTCATGATATCTGTTCTATAAAAAATAAAAGTCGCATCATAGAGCAATGCCACTCTCTAATATATTTTACGGGAAACTGATTCCATCCAGCCCTGGAATGCTGAAGCCGGCGTCAACACCGCCTTGGCCGCGCCGGCCGCCGCTAGCCTGAGCGGCTCTGAGAAACGGTTCGACGCCCGCAAGCAGCTTGATCGCTTTCATCCGATCGGCGACACCGTTTTTAGTGCTGGATAGTGCAATAATGTCCCCGACCTTAAGGTCCTCTGTTTTTATATTCGGAAGTCGGTCAAGCATATCGTCAATTCCACCCGCGGCACGCGGTCCGGAAAAACCCGGGCGTCCGCCACCCGTTGCTTGACCTTGCCCGTTCGTCGCTGCCGGTGCCGGTTTTACTGGTGTTGCCCCGCCGCCTGACGGTCTTGCGCCGCCCGCGCCCATCATCTGGAAGCGAGCCATTTGTTCGGCCTGTTCAGTTGGGAACCTCTTTAGTATTGAGGTTTCGCCGATGGCTATCGTGACATCCTTATTGGTTTGCAAGTTTTTGATAATAACCTCGTTTTTCGCGAGATCGATCGATTTTACAGTCCCCGCAACTGTTTGAAACGCTCCCGCGACGATCTGTTCCGCGGCAAAGCTTAAGCCGTCCGCACTTTTGTCGCCGAGCGCGCGCAACATATCACCCGCTTTGAGATCGGTGAGCGAACTCATAACCGCTTCGTCGAACCTGATCGAATCCGGAGCGTATCGGAGGAATTTTGCCTTGTCCTTTGGCGTCAACGTAATGTTCGAACTGCCCATTAGCGTTCGCGTCTCGACAATGATCTGACCGGTTTGAGGATTTACATTCATCACACGGCCCGCTACCCCGCGGGTACGCCATTGCTCGGCTTCTTTTGCGTTCTTTGCGGCAATATCGGACTTGGTCATGAAGTATACGGATCGCGCAGGAATCGATTTTCCGTCCGCCGCGGGAAAACCAGTTATCGTCAGTTTATCGCCGACACCGATTTCGGTCAGAGCTCCCGGCGTTGCAGTCGCAAAGTTTGGATTTTCGGCTGAGACTCGCTTGAAAACTGACTTTTCGGTAATCAATACGTCCATAAGGCCGGTTTTTGTACCTACCACGATCTTTTTTTCGGTTATCGTTACAACGTCGCCGGAGATTACGGACGGCTTGATCGCTGAGTCAGGCGTCTGCCCAAAAACGTACGCGAAAGCCCCCGAATACAAAAATATTAAAACTGTGACTATCAAATTCTGCAGCATTTTAGTAATTTTCGATCCTTGAGTTTAATACGCAGCGAAAAGGCCCGTGGTTGCGTCTTTCAAGGACTATGACGTAAATTCTATCAGTAAGGTTCGAGCTATTTTGTAAAGAAATGTAAAAAACGGCAAACATTATCTTTACGGGTTTTGCCATTTTGTCGTCGATCTGGCCGTTAATACAAGTCCGATGCCGACAATGAAAACAGCAAACAAAGCTAGCAGCCAAATGTACGGGAGTGAGAGCAGCAGCGTCCACAACAAGACGCCAATGAGGATCGCCAATGTCTCGGAGCGGTTGTTTTCCGAGAGAAAGTGCTTCTGAAACAATTTACCAAGACTAACTTGCAGCGACACCCGGCCGAAAACATAACCAAGCATGAGCAGCAGCATCCCCATCAGCCCAAGCGTCGCGCCGAGATAGTTCGGAAGTACCACGGCCCCGCCGATAATAACGCCGATACTCAATAAAAAAGCTGCCGTGCCAAGTGCGCAAACTCTTAGCGCAGATAGATGGATCCGTGCGACTGCCCGGCTAACTGCTCCCGGAGCGATGGTGATAATCACAACTGAAATTACAAACCAAAAAAGAGCAAGTACGAGCCGCTGGGCCAAAAAGGCCAGGGAAAAACTCGGTGATAATATCTGAGTGGGGTTCTGCCCGAAATTGCGTAGTTCTTCCTCAAAGACCCCAAACATCACCGTTTCCTTTCCCGGCTCACGGAGCGGATTTTGGCTTTCGGGCTTGTAGGCCCCGCCAAAGACAATGATGTCGCCACCAATATAAGCGTCCTTTTTTTGAATGACGTTCCCACCGACCGTCGCCACGTCACCTTCGACACGACCCTCGACCGTGACATCGCCTCCAACGGCGAGGACGCCCTTCGCTTGTTTGTTTACAATGACCGATTTTCCTATAACAATGACTTCCTGTTCGGGGGCGTCATTAACGATAACGGTGGTTTGATCTTCTGACGTCGAGATCTCGGGATTGGCGTTAATTGCCACGCAAAACAAGTTGAGAAAACTGATGAATAGCAATACTCTCACGAAATTCGGCGGAAATTGCGGCTGGGATATCGCTGTCGCGGATGGATATTTCACGTCAGAAGACTTCGGCGAGGAAAACATCAGGCTCGTATTCCGAGCAACCTTTTCGATATTGCCAGGCCGAACATCACGAAAACCGCCGTCAAAACGACTATGATGACCCCGTCAATCCGGACTTGAGCCGCGAAAGTACGTAAAATGATCGCTAAGCCAAGGAATACCGAATAAATTATGTGGCCAAAAAATCCGCCGACCGCTGCCAATTGATCAAATACCGAGAGAATGCTACTAAGAATATTTCCGACGCCCGTTCCTAGAGCAAAAAGTACGAAAAGAAACAATCCCGCACAGATAAACAGTGCATTAAACTGCTCTCGCGGACGACGCAGCCCACTCACCGTACTTTCGGCATTGGCCACAACCAGTTTTGTAAAGTTCGCAGGCAGCTCAATGTCGCCTTCCTGTTTAAGGCTGCTGTTAAGACGACATAGAAATTCCTTTTGATGATTCAGCTCGCGCAAACATTTAGCACATTGCGCAAAATGATCTTCCAATTCGCCTTCGCGTGCAGCGTCGAGCTCGCCATCGATGTACGCGGCTATCTCATACGAGTGGCACTCTGAATTTTGGCTCAACTCCGTATCCATTTATTCAACGATATGCCTCAAACACCCGTAAAACCCCTTTCAATAAAAATCTCACGCATCATTTCACGGGCACGAAAAAGACGGTTCTTGACGGTTCCCAACGGCAACCCCGTAACTTCGGCGATCTCGTCATAGCTCAAATCCCGGCCATGACGCAACAAAATAAGGTCACGATACGCGGCTGGCAAACATTTTACGACCGTATCGATCTCAGCTCGCCATTCGCTTCGTTCGCGCTCCTGTTCCGGCGACGGGCCGTGGCTTTCGATCTGCATCTGAAATGTGCCGTCAGCATTTTCCGATTCGAGGCTCTGCGGGGTCACCGAATTCCGACGCATATGATCAACTGCCGCGTTGTGGGCTATGCGATAGAGCCACGTCGAAAACTTGTACTCCGAACTGTATTTATTGAGCGAGTTATAGACCTTGATAAACACTTCTTGCGTTACGTCGAGCGCCGCATCGTAATTACCCAGCATTCGGAATACGTACCCGGTGATCGGACGCTGATACCGGCGAACGAGTTCCTCAAAACCGTCTGAGCGACCGTCAATCGCACCAACGATCAACTCGCAATCTGTGAGTTGTCGGATGCCGTCCATTGAGATCGATCGAGTAGTCATTACGCGGTGTCTATTACGGTAGTTTTATGCAATTTGTTTCAATCCGCAACCCGAAGGCCAAAAAAATAAAAAGGCTCTCCGAAGCCTTAAAGAAATAGTTTGACTGAACACCGATCTTGTCGAAGAAAAACTTTTAAACCCCGAGGGCGGCGAGACCTGCAGGGGCTGCAATTTCGTCGAAGCTCAACCCGCCGGGAACGAGCAAACCGACGTCTTCGTTCGAAAGAACTCTAAGATTTCTTCCAAGCGCTTCAGACGCGATAGTTTGAACTTTTGTCGAAACGAGGCTATCGCCAATTACCAGCAGTCTTTCCAAAATCCCCTTACCAGTTTCACCGCCAAACCGGTCGTTATAAAACATCACCAGCCTATAGACCTCATCATCTATCTCCGCCGGGGAACAGGTAATCGAACGAACGACCGAGGGCTCGCCCCCCCTGAGTATAAGGGCCGTAAATCCATCATTCTTGCCGCTGATCAGCAGCGAATCGTTTTGTTCCGCCTTATCGATCAGCCAGTTAGCCTCGCCGACGGCACGAGGCAATATCAATCCAGCTTTCCAACCCATGGCCTCGAAATGTGTTTCATACTCGTCGATCACCGCGAGTGTTACGGCCGTCGCAAAATATCTGGCACGCCCATCCCTGCCTGGCGAGATCTTGTGCATAGCAAGCCTTAGCTCGGCCGCCGGTGCACCAAAGCTCTGTTCGGCCTTCCAATCCAAAACTTCCTCAGCCTCTTTCTTTGAGGCAGGTTCGCTCTCAAGAGCGAGAATTGCGGTGCGGGCGGTGTTACTCGGAAGCGAGATCGACCACCGTTTTTGATTCGCAAGCCCCGAGATCTCGACAATTTCCCGCAGGCAATTTGCGAACTCGTAATCGTTCGAAATATTTTGATCTAGAAAACTAGGTGTCAACAACCCCGCCGGTAAATCCAACGACGCCGCCTGCTTGATCGTAAAACCGCGGCGTCCGTTGCCCTGTAGAGCGACGGCCGAGATCACGCCGGACTCAATTCCGAGTGCGGCATTTGGATAATTTGGTTGGGTTATCGAAGAGAACATATTATTAACGGATCAATACTCAGAAAATGCCTTACCATCGCTATCTTGTCCCTCGGCGATGCTCTTAACGTCGATCATGCCTTGTTCAGCATCCGGCGAATTTGCATCTTCGCCCTGAACTTCGTTCCACTCGGCTTTCTCCAGGATCGGGTCGATCGGCTTTTCGCGAAGATATTTACCCTCAACAAGTTCGTCGATCGACTTCGGAAGCTTGCCCTTATCCGCCGTGAACTGATCGATCGCACGTCGCATCTGCCAGACATTTTCTTTCAATACGACCTCGCGAGCGTGCCGGACGCTTCGTTCATAGGTCGGAACGGCAATCGAAAGCAGAATGATCATGATAAACATCGCGATCATAAGTTCCAGCAGCGAGAACCCCGACTGGCTTCGCACTCGATCTGCGATCTGTACCCTTGAGCGTGTTCGATTACCAGTCACTGTACTTCTCCCCATTCAGAGCCTCTTCCTTTGAACTCGACCTCACGTCAAATACATTTATCTCGTCCCAGTTGTCCGAATCGACCGACTGATATGAGGAACGCAATTTCCAGTCTTTCTCACCGGTCATCGGGTCAACCGGCAGTTCCCGCAAATATACCTTGATAATTTCCTTGTCCTCGTTGATCTCAGTGGCCTGCAATGTCCCGTCTTTCAACCCGCTCCCGCCGCGGATGTCCGGAGCCCGTGCCTTAACGCGCACTCCGTCCACCAAAGTCTCCAGTGACGGAGGATAGCGATCGAGGTTTTCTGTGTCAAATATTTTGCAATCATCAATGACAACGCGGCTGCGTGGGTCCGCCGCTGCACCACCGCCACCAGGAACAGTGGGATTCGTCGAGTTGGAAAGGCCGCCAAGACATCCCCCGTATGTATCCCGCTTAAATTCGTCAATGGCACTGCGTATATCCCGGAGCGTCTCGCGTAGTTTGAGCTCTTTTTGTCGCTTGACGCCATTTTGAGCAAGCGGAATTGTACCCATGACCAAGATCGCAAGCACACCCAGCGTTGCGACCAGTTCAAGTAAACTGTACCCGCCCGCCCGACTACGCATTTCATTAGCAGCGTTTTTCACCTATATTTACTTTTGAAATTTGACGACGAAATTCTTTCCTTCGGCTGTCAAAAAATTAAGCACGTCACCCTCGAACGCGATCGACGGTTTGCCGTTTGATATTGCTTCGATCTCAATAAACGCTAATGTCCCGTTCACATCCATTTCCGTTACGTCCTTTGCGATCAGCGAGACGTACATAAGGCCGTTTTGGTTAAGGAATGGCGTAGCCGAAGTATTGGCGAGCGTGGTCCCAAATAAATCACCATATTGCACGCTGCGAATAGCAAGTTTCCTATTGTCGAACTTAATCCCAATAACTGCCGATCGGAATGCTCCGCTCCCCTGAACGAGGATCGGGATCTTTATTTTGTCACCAGCCTTCATTTCGCCAAGGCCGGTACCGATGCGAACTTCGACTGTCGGTGCGGCAGTCAGTTCGGCGACAGGCGCTTGCGGCTGAGGTTTGACCTCCGTTGTTTCGACACTTTTAACCGTATCCGCAGTCTGATTTAATTGGAGCGTTTTTACGCTATTGTCGATAGTCTTGAGATTTGGGATCGCCGCACCCATTACTCGGGCGTCTGACGAATCAGCCGACTTTTGCAAGGCTTGTGGAGTCACAGCAGCCGTCGTCGTTCTTACATAATCAGGAGCCTCGGCCGCCTGATCCGGAAGCTGAACCGCCGCCGTATTTGGTACGCGTCGGGCTGCAGCAAGGAATTCGTTCCTCTCTTCTTCTACAATCATCGCCTCAAGCGAGCTATTTGTCGGCACCGCGAGACTGCCTGTCGGCCGCTCGATCTCGTCATCCGGCAAAATGGCCGGAGCGCGGATCACGCGAGGTGTCACGGCTATGACTATATCGACCTGCCGATTGTCTTTGCCCGGAGTCGAAAACAGGCGGCCGAGAATGGGGATCAATCCCAGTAGCGGCAGCCCGGATCGTGTTGTGATCTCAGACCCCTGCGCAACACTTGCCAAAAGCAGTGTCTTGTTATTCTGGATTCGCGCGGTTCCCTTTATCGTGCGTTCAGTAAAGATCGGGTTATCAAATGTGCCGCCGGCGGCCACATCTTTCGATTCTATCTCCATAGCGACCTGGACGTCCTGATTTGGAAATACGATTGGCTTAAATTTCAACGTCAAACCGACCTGCTCATAATTAAATACGTCAGAAACTATGCCATTTCCGCCGCTTGGATTTGAGACACCCGTCTGAAAAGATGCGGAACGCACCGGAACTCGCTGGCCGATTCGCGCTGATGAATCTTCGTTATTGAACGCATGGATCTGCGTCGATGCGATCAATTTGGTATTTCCCTTACTCTGAAACGCCTGTAAATTGGCCGAAGGAAGCACTATTCCGGCGCCAAAGACACTCGGGATTATGGTTGCCGCTGTGCGTCCCAAAGTTCCAAAAAGTTCATTTCCACCGAGGCCAACAACCCCGCTGGTCGTGCCGCCCAGGTTGGTAAGCTGATCGCGGGTGCCGATCTGATTGCCCAACTGCAAGAGGTCGCTCTTATTAACCTCATAAATAGCAACATCCATCACAACCTCAGCCCGGTCTTTATCCAGCGATGAGATCAGCTTTCCGATAAGGCGTATATTTTCCTCGGTGTCACGGATCGTGACGCTGTTGGTGGCGTCGTCCGTCAATACGATCGTTTGGCTTCGACCCGGTTGAGCGGGAATAGCCGTTTGCACGACTTTAGCAACATCTTTCGGCGAGGCATTGGAAAGGTAAAAGGTACGCAGTACGAGCTGCTGGAATTTTGTGCGCTGGGCCTGAGTAGCAACGAGAATCGTCCTAGGGCCAACCTTTTGAAAGAACAAACCCTCTTGCAGGAAGATATAATCAAGGGCCCGGGCCGCCGTCACATTCTTGAGATCGATAAATGTCTTGCGTCCAGTGGTACGAAATGATTCAACGTCGAATAAAACATTAAGGTCCAAGTCCCTTGCCAATTCCTTAATGATAAATTGAAGATCGACACCAGCCGGAAATGGAATATCGCGAAGTTTTTCGAGCTTTTGCGGCATCTGAGTCGATGAAGTGCCGTTCTGGACGAAGGCGGTTGGAGTAAGCTTTAACCGGCCCGAATCGTCCTTTTTATCGCCCGAGGTGCCTTCGTTCAGATCCTTTTGCATCCTGACCATACGCTCCATCTCAGATTTTGCAAGTTCATTTGTGGGGTCAAAAGCATAAGCGCGACGAAACGCCAGATACGCGCCCTCATAATCTTTTTCTTTTGCCGCCATTGCCCCTTTCTTCATAAACATCTGCGAAGCGTTGAAAAGCGCGCGCACGAGATGGAGTCGATATTCCGGATTCTTAGGGGTTTCCGAAACCGCCAGAGCAAATGCCTCAGCGGCCTTGTCCCATTCCTGGGCGTCTTCGTGCTTGATCCCCACCTTAAAATGCTTTTTGCCATCACCAAGCGCGAACGCCGCAACTGGTGAGAGCATTGACAAAATAAGGAGAAGAGTGATGAAAAAGCTAACGTTGATTGATCTTTTCATAACGATTTTTGATGGTCTTTGGAATCGGGCAGCCAAAAAACTTAAAGCTAGAACGTCTACACGTTTGCGACGCGGTAAAGTTTCAAATTCTTGAACGAATATCTCTCGGGCAAGTAACCAGCTAATTTTCGTTTTATTGGCAGGAAAAAGCAACCCTAAAGCATAAAACCTACCAGTTTAATAAGCGCGTTGATTAGCTTCCGGATACTACGTTAACTGGCGGCGCAGATAATCGAGCGCCGCCTGGCTCGCACGCCATCGAATTAGGTATCGATCGCCGGGAAGCACAATCTTTACAGACTTGACGCCCTTTGGCCCCGCGTAGCCGATGAATACCGTTCCGACAGGCTTTTCGTCGGTTCCACCGTCGGGGCCGGCAATCCCCGTAACCGAAATAGCGTGATCCGTCGAGGCATACGATCTCATACCGGCGGCCATCGCCTCGGCGCACTCCGCGCTGACGGCGCCGTGCATCTCGATAATTTCGGGCGGCACTCTTAGCGTCCTTATCTTTGCATCGTTTGAGTATGTGATCGCGCCTTCCATAAAGTAATCGGATGAACCCGGGATCTCGGTAAACCGTGTGCCGATCAACCCGCCGGTGCAGCTCTCAGCGACCGAAACGGTCTCCCGTAAGGCTTTTAACCTTTGCCCGACAACCTCTTCCATCGTGTCGCCATTTGTCGAGAAGACTGCGTTTCCGAGCGCCGCCGCCAATTCATCCGCGAGCTTGTCGGCGGTCGCCTGAGCGTTTTCCGCTTTGTCCGAACGTGCCGCTATATGGATCTCGACTTCGCTACGATTAAATAAAATCGAAGTTTGCACATCCGCGTATCTTGTATAAATCGGCGCCGCGATCTCGTCCACAGCTGACTCGCCTTTGCCCGAAACCCTCAAAATGCGGCGTTTTACATAGACTTCGCCAGCTTTTTCTTTGAGCTTTGGAAAAACATGATCGTTGAACATCGGCTGGTTTTCCCGTGGTGGACCCGGCAACACCGCGAGCATCTTGCCGTCGAATTCGGTCAGCATCCCAACCGCCGAGCCGTGCGGGTTTGGCAGGATTTCGGATCCGTCGATCACATAAGCCTGACGTTTATTGATATCGGGCATCTCGCGTCCCCACGCCCGAAAACGCTCGCTCAAATTCTTCTCGATCTCGGCGTGATACACCAATTCCCTTCCGACCGCGCTCGCCGTCCATTGCCGCGTAATATCGTCTTCGGTCGGCCCCAATCCGCCCGTTGTGATCACGATATGCGAACGCCGCAACGCATCGCGCACAGTTTCCTCAAGCCGAGCGCCGTCGTCACCGACTATCGTCTTAAGCTTTACGTCAATACCAATATCATTGAGTTTGGCGGTAAGCCAGAGGCTGTTTGTGTCGGTTTTGTCAGGCGTAAGCAGCTCAGAGCCGATAGCGATGATCTCTGCTGAAAACATATTAAAGGGGAAAAGGTTAAAAGGGGAAAAGTGAAAAAGGAAGCAAAATTGTCTCAAGTTGTAAGCGCCTAACTTTTTCCCTTTTTCACTCTTTCACTTTTTCACTTTGATAAATCTCGACCACGGGTTTGCCCTCGGCATTAATATAGGCTCGATACATCCCTTCGGAATTGAACGAGATCGCCATGTTGCCAAATTTGTCCATCGCGATCACGCCGCCGTCGCCGCCGAGCTTCTGCACTTTTTGCATCACCATATCTGCCGCCGACTGGACCGTCATCGCACGATATTCCATTAACGCCGAAATATCACGCGCTACGCCCAGACGTATGAAATATTCGCCCCAACCGGTCGCCGAAACGCCGCACGTATTATTGTTTGCGTATGTTCCGGCCCCAATGATCGGTGCATCGCCCACGCGGCCGTATTTTTTGTTTGTCATCCCGCCTGTCGATGTCCCAGCTGCGAGATTGCCGTTGCGGTCAAGAGCGACCGCTCCGACCGTCCCAAATCGGTTGGCCGGCATGTCACGGGAAAGGGTGGTAAGCTGGCTGACTTTCTTTGCTGGTTCCGCGGGCTTTGCCTGTTTCTCTCTTTCTTCTTTCAGGACTTGCTGAAGCCCATCCCATCGTTCCTGGGTCCAGAAATACTTTTCATCCACAAGTTCTATTTTCTGTTCTTTAGCAAATTTCTCAGCGCCGTCGCCTGTCATCATCACATGCGGCGACTTTTCCATAATGGCCCGTGCGAGCGTGATCGGGTTCTTAACGCGGTGCAATCCGGCAGCGGAGCCCGCGGCAAATGTCTTTCCGTCCATGATCGACGAGTCAAGCTCGTTTCGCCCGTCGTTTGTGAACACCGCGCCCTTTCCGGCATTAAAAAGCGGTGAATCTTCAAGCATCCTGATAGCGATCTCGACCGCGTCGAGGCTCGATTTACCGTCCTTCAGCGCTTTGTATCCGGCGAGCAATGCTTCCTCAAGTTTTGCCCTGTATTCGTTCTCTTTCTCCGGCTTGAGCGACCCTTTCTTGATCACCCCGGCTCCGCCGTGGATCATAAAACCGATCGTAGGATTTTGCGGCGACTGAAGCTGCTTCATGTCGCCAAAGCCACCCTTCTGCGCAAGCGTCGCAAGCGGAACTGCCGCGAAGCAGAATAATAATATTAAGCTCAGGTATTTTCTTATGTTATTCATCGTAATATATTCACTGCATTGATTTTAGATAATCCCTAACCAATTTCATATCGTCCCAGACCTCACGTTTCTTATGGGGGTCACGAAGCAGATAAGCGGGATGAAATGTCGGCATTACTTTCACGCCCAAATAATCGTGAAAATGACCACGAAGCTTGCCGATCGGCACTTTTGTTTCGAGCAAATTCTGCGCGGCCGTTGCCCCTAAAACAACTATCACTTTCGGACCGACAGTCGCGATCTCGCGCAATAGGAACGGCTTGCACGTCGCCGATTCAATTGGCTCCGGAGCACGATTGCCGGGCGGTCGGCAACGATTAATGTTCCCAATAAAAACGTCCTCACGTCGAAGTCCTATCCCCTCAATAATCTTCGTAAGCAGTTGGCCCGCACGGCCTACAAACGGTTCGCCCTGCTCGTCCTCGTCGGCGCCCGGCGCCTCACCGACAAACATCAGATCGGCGTTGAAATTGCCGACGCTGTTCACGACTTTGCTCCGCCCGAGAGCATGCAGCGGGCATCGCGTACAGTCCGGACCGATCTCTGCTCGTATCTGTTCGATCGTCTCCACCGGTTCGAGCAAAGTTGGTTTGATGTCAATAAGATGCGTTTCTGAGAGTTCGGGCAATCGCGGGGTTTCAGCTTCTCTGTCAACCGGCTGCGAAGTGCGGGCCGCACGATTTGATAATGATGGCAACGAAGAGAGTCGTGAACCTGTCAGACGCGGCTCTAACGGCTTTACAACCTCGGGCATTAGATTCGAAACAATTTCTTTTGCAGGATTTCCAGGAACCGGATCAACAGCTCGCAGCTCAACGCGTCCAATATTCTCCTTTAGCTTTACATCGAAAGACTCAACGCCAAGCTCCTGCAAATAAAGCACTTGCTCACGCACATCGAGGATCAGATCTTGTAATTTGTCGGACATTTACTTTTTTCGGAGGTTAACTATCTCGTCCAGTATACGATCTGCCATTTCCCTTTTTGACATCAACGGCAGTTCAACCTCGCCGCTCTTTGTGATGATAGTTGCAATATTCGTATCGGTGTTAAATCCGGCACCGGCCTTGGTAATATCGTTGGCGACAACCATATCGAGGCCTTTCTTTTCCATTTTCGAACGAGCGTATCCAACGACATCATTTGTTTCAGCGGCAAATCCGACGACAAGCATCCCGTCGTGTCGATTCTTAGAAACCTCCGCCAAAATATCTTGCGTTTTCTTGAGTTCCAGGATCATAAAATCGCGGCCGTCCTTTTTGATCTTGGCTCCGGAGGCATTAGCCGGGGCGTAATCGGCGACGGCCGCGGCACCGACAAAAACGGTCGCCTTCGGCAATTCCTTCGTCACCGCATCATACATTTCAGCGGCAGACATGGCGCGAATAACACCGACATTCGCGGGCGGTTCGGCCGTGGTCGCACCGGCAACGACCGTGACCTTAGCGCCTCGTGCCGCCGCTACCTCGGCAACGGCAAAGCCCATCTTCCCAGATGAATGGTTGGATATAAATCTAACCGGATCGATCGGCTCGCGCGTACCGCCGACTGTGATCAGAAACCGCTCGCCTTCGAGGTCTTTTTTGCGTTCGGCAACCGCCGCCTTTTTTCCTCCGCGACTCGGCGTCTCTGCGGTTAACAGCTTCAATGCTTGCGCAACGATATTTTCAACATCCTCGAGCTTACCGGTGCCGACCGTCTTGCACGCAAGTTCGCCTGCAACCGGCTCGACGAAATGCACGCCGTCGGCTTTTAGCTGGGCGACGTTTCGCTGGGTCGCAGGCTGTTCCCACATCGTCGTGTTCATCGCCGGAGCGACCATGACCTTTGCGGTGGTTGCGAGATACGTCGATGACAAAAAATCATCCGCTACGCCATTGGCAAACTTGCCAAGTATATTCGCCGTCGCCGGCACGATCAGCAGCAGGTCGATGTTTTGCGAAAAATTGATATGAGCGATCGGGTCAGGATTCGCCGGGTCGTAATCGTCAACAATGACGTGCTTGTCGGTCAAGGCACGAAACGTCAGCGGCTGCACAAACTCCGTCGCATGCCGCGTCATCGCAACGCTGACTTCACAGCCGGCTTTTTGAAGCAGCCGCAAAACCTCGACGGCTTTATACGCTGCGATCCCGCCCGTCACCCCTAAACCGATGCGATATTTCGTCATAGACATAAAGATTTTACATCAAATACTGCGCATTACTATGTTAGAATCGCAGGAAAGAAATGAAAATCGATCAAGCGAAACATAGCATTTTACTTTTTTCATTACTTCTCGTTGTGACTTTACCGATTGCTGCGCAGAAACTTTCAAATCATGGCATGGAACTTACTGGAAGTGTTCAGAAAATTCAGATCGAGTGCTTTGATTCAAAGCCCGCTCTTAAAGTTCACCTTTATATGCAGTTTAGAAACGGAGGCAATGATTCGTTGATTTTGATTCGACCATCTTTTTTGTTCAATACAAAAATCAATTTTTTAGCCAACGAATTAGGAGATTCTAGAGAAACATTTGTGTCGGCTAGCAATCTTCAATACAAGCCATATCGGGAAAAGCCTTTTGGCAAAGCATCTAGAGATGATTACGATCCAGTAGGTCCATTCGTTTACCGGCTCGATGTCTCAGAGCCGCCAGTTCCAAGTACAGTAGTTATCGATTCGGGTGGTTACTATGAGTTTTTGGATACTATTTGGTTAAAAAATGGATTCCGCATTGATCCAAAATCTGAAGGCAAACAAAAAACCTGTGACAGCAAAGGAACGCCTATTTTAGAGCATCAGTTCTTTAAGGTGGGCTATCACTTATCTGTGAAAAAGTATGATTGGGGCGACGACCACTTCAAAAAGTTACAAAATCGATGGAAGCGATTCGGTCACCTTCTACTAGACAGTAATGGCGATGTTTCGTATCAGTCTGAGCAAATCCTCTTTAACAACGGAAAATAACGACCTCCGTGACAGACCAGATTATCCTATCCACGCATTCAGCCTACAAAGGCAGGATTTTTGACGTTCGCGTCGACACGATCTGCGATGGCAACGTCTTGTACGATCGCGAGATCGTCGTTCATCGCGGCAGTGCTTTGATCGTGCCGGTTTTTGGCGACGGGACGCTTCAGCTTGTGCGGCAGTATCGTCATGCGGCGGGCAAATATTTGCTCGATGTGCCAGCCAGTAACTCAACCTCTTCGCGTGCCCATGGCGAGTATCCGTTCGCCGGATCGGCGACATCAACCACAAACTGCTCCCAATCGACCCATTTCACATCGTTGACCTCAGCCGGATTTGGCCGCGGCTGTTCGCTGATAGATCCAACCAAAACAGGACAGATCTCATTTTCGACCACGCCGTCTTTTTCGGCACGGTAGCGGAAATCGGGGAGGATAATTTGGAGCTTGACATCGGTGATTCCGAGTTCGTATTTGAGGCGGCGGGCGGCTGCTTGTTCGGTCGATTCAAATAGCATGACGTGGCCGCAGCACGAGTTTGACCAAACGCCGGGCCAGGTTTTTTTGGTCAGGGCACGCTGCTGGAGTAGCAGCTCGCCCTTGTCGTTGAACAAGAAGACGGAGAAAGCTCGATGGCGTTTCGTTTCGCCGTCGTGAGCTGGCAGTTTGCGAGCTGTACCGATCGCGTTGTTGTCTTCGTCGACATAAACGATCATGTCATCGAAGGCATAATGGCATTTGGCGTAAAACACTGCGAGAAGGGCAATTACAACGATCCCGATCCCGAGCGGCCAATACATCCCCGCGAAAAACGCGATAAGCGTCCAAAACGAAACAATAAAAAACGTGCTTGAGATCACTTGAGCCGGGGCGGGCAGCAAAGGTTTTTTGATCCATACAAAGATCTCAAGCACGATGCCAGCAATGGCCCCTGAAAACAACCAGCCGAGAAAATTCGAAACCGGCACGCCATAAAAAGCTCCACCACCCTCGTACCGCCAAAACCCGATCTTCACCGCTCCGGGATCGAGCACGAGATCAAAGAACACGAGAAAGACCGCAACCAGCACGATCCTAACGACCCACAGCCTACCACCTACTGCCAACCGTTCTGCGATAGAATACGCCCCCAAAACCAAAGGCGTCCAAGCCAAAAAGACAGTCCAAGGCGTGTACCCAAACAGCCTGTAACCGAGCAGCTCCGAATACCCAAAATGTCCGTACGGAAAGCCTGTAACGATCGCCGAAGTCTCTATCGCCAAAGCCAAAACGCCCAATATGACGAATAACAACACAGCGTCGCTAATCCCAAGCCACATCTTCACCGCCCAAAACGCCGGAATGGCAAACAGAATTACGTTTATCCCGGAAAACCAATGTGCTTCTGCGGGAATGATCACGTTAGCCATGAAAAACGCACCGATGGCGAGAAAAGCGATAAGTCCTGCGATTGTCGCCAACTGCTTGTAGCTAAACACTTTGCTTGCGATATACTTCACTTATGCTCGATCTCCGATTCTTGCTAAAGGTCAGTCGGCCGCGATTCTGGTTTTACGTCTTTGGGCCATATCTCATTGGTCTCGTCGCCGGCGCCGCGTCGCGAAATGACCTTTTGAATTGGCGGGTTGCACTATTCGCAATTTACTTTTTGTTTCCCGCTAATCTGTTGATCTACGGCATCAACGATATTTTCGACTACGACACCGACAAGCTCAATGCCAAAAAGACCGGATATGAAATTCTTGTCGCTACCGATCGTCATAAGCATCTTGCGGTTTGGATAGCGATCTTAAATCTGCCTTTTCTGATCGCTGCAATAATATGGGCGCCAATAACCTTGGTTTCCCTCGCAGGATTTATATTTTTTTCGGTCTTTTACTCGGCGCCGCCGATTCGAGCCAAGGCCAGGCCTTTTGTCGATGCTGCTTTCAACATTCTTTACATCTTTCCCGGCGCGTTCGCCTATCAGGTGCTTTCCGGCTCGTTCCCGCCGATCGCCCTTATGATAGCCGCTGGATGCTGGACCGCCGCGATGCATGCGTATTCCGCGATCCCGGATATCGAAGCCGACCGCGAGGCGAGGCTGAGCACGATCGCCACATTTTGCGGCCCGTACGGAACGTTAACGATATGCGGCCTGCTCTACGCCGCCGCCGCAGTACTTTCGTTCCAATATGTCGGCCCGGCAAGTATCTCGCTCGGGCTGGCTTACATTATTCTAATGGCCGCGTCCGTAAGGTCATATAAAACAGGACGTCTTTTCAAACTATACCGGGCGTTTCCTCTAATAAACACTCTCGCCGGGTTTATCCTCTTCTGGAACATTGCCCTCGAAAAACTGTTTTGAGTTCCCCGTTAGGAGTCCCGCCTTTGGGCGGCCCAACGCCCCGAAGAGGCCGGCTAAAGCCGGGACTCTAAGCTGGTCATCGGCTCCGCCGACGTTATCCCATGCACGCGTTTATAGGCGAGCTCGGCGCTGATAAGGCAGATTTGCGTGCCGATCCCTGGATTTGTTCCGGCTCCGACATAAAACAAATTCCCGACCTTTTTCGACTTGTTCTTTGGCCGGAATATCGCCGTCTGTCGTAAAGTATGCGCCAGACCCAACGCCGAGCCTTTGAACGCGTTGTAATCCGCGGCAAAATTCTCGACCGTGTAAATGCGTTTGTATTCAATCTTTTCGCGAAGGTTCGGAAGATTCATTTCGGCTTCCATCAGAGCCAGAACGCGGTCGGCGTAAATTTCTTTTTGCTCGTCGGTGATCTTAAGATCCGACGCTATCGGCACGAGGACAAACAGATTTTCCTTGCCGACGGGAGCGACGGACGGATCGGTCACGCTCGGGGAACAGACATATAACGAAGGCTCGTCCGGAAGGCACGGATCTTTATATATGTCGTCGAAATTCTTCCGCCAATCTTCCGAAAACAGCAGATTGTGATGTATCAGCGAAGGCAGTTTCTCGCTAACGCCGAGATACATAATAAACGCCGATGGCGCCATCGTGCGTTTTTGCCAATATTTTTCCTTGTGCGTCTGCTGCTGAATATCGAGCAGCTGTGTCTCGGTGAACCACATATCCGCGTTCGAGATGACGAGATCGGCGCCGATCACTTCGCCATCCTCGAGCCTGACGCCGACGGCCTTTCCGTCCTTGACGATAATCTTTTCAACCGGCGAATTTACATGCAGAACCGCTCCGTTTTTCTCCGCGATATTCGAAAGCGCCTTGATCAGCTCATAAAACCCGCCCTGCGGGTAAAACACGCCTTGGTTGAAATCCATATGCGACATCAGGTTGTACAGTGCCGGTGCCTCGTATGGCGAGGTTCCGAGGAAGACCATCGTGTATTCCATCACCTGCTGAAGCTTTTTCGAGGTAAAGAATTTTGAGACAAACTTGTGCATCGTCGAGAAGACCGAGAGCTTCTGCCCCTCGGTCATCACACGTTTGTTGAAAAAATCGAAGATCGTGTCGTAATTTTTAAACATGAAGTGCTGGGTCGCCACTTCATACTGATACTCCGACTGTTTGAGGTAGGCACGCAAATTGTCGCCCGCTCCCGGTTCGATCGCGTCGAACGTCGCGGTGTCGATGTCTATGTTCGAATTTACATCCAGCGGATGGCCGTTGTTTCTAAAGAAGATGCGGTACGAAGGCGAGAGCTTTTTCAGATCAAGATGATCCTCGACCTTTTCACCCACCAGATTAAAGTAATGCTCGAAAATATCGGGTGCGAGATACCATGACGGCCCCATGTCGAATTTGAATCCGTCGTGTTCGAAGATATTCGCCCGTCCGCCGAGGTTTGCGTTCTTTTCGACAACGGTCACGTTGTAGCCTTTTTTTGCGAAAAGACCAGCGGCCCCGAGGCCACCGATGCCCGCGCCGATGATGACGACTTTTTTATTCATAGATGCCTGCAAGAGCCTTCATAGACAGCCAGAGCTTTTGACGAAAATTTGTGCGGACACGGCGAAGATACACATTGTAATTTGCCCGCTCGATTTCAGCTAGTATCGCTCTGTAGAGAACGTACGAAACACGAACGGCAAGTCGTCCTCGCCATGCGAGCATCGGGATGCCGGGCAGCGCGGCTCGGTAAATCTCGCGATTGCGCTCGATCTGAAACTTCATAAAGTCGATAAACCGCTCGTCGTAAAGGTGTCGCGAAATGTCGTCGCTCGTCAGACCGAATTGCCGCAACTCGTTCTGCGGCATATAGACACGGCCGAGTCCCTCGCTGTCCTCGCGAATATCCCGTAAAAAATTAGTTACCTGAAATGCATATCCGAGTTTTATCGCGTATTCGAATGCCGCATCCGACGAATATCCGACGATCCGCGTCACCATCAAACCGATCACGCCCGCTGAGCCGTACATATACCCTTCGAGCTCAGCGTAATCGGCATACGAGAATTTTTCCTCATCCATGAACATCGACTTAAGGAACGCCTCGCCTTCTTCGACCGGAATTTCGTATTTGCGAAACGTATGCACTATGGCGTTCATTACGTTGTCGTCGCTGTGTCCGGCCTTCATGGCTGCAAGCCATCGGGCACGCCATTCATTCAGTTCTGCAAGCGACTCGGCCTTTCCCTTCTTATTGTGATCATCCACGATCTCATCTGGAATACGAGCAAAAGCGTAGATCGCGTAGATGCCGTTACGGGTTTCCTTTGGAAAGAATTGGGTCGCAAAGAAAAAGCTCGTGCCGTATTTGCGCGTGATCTCCTTACATTTTTGTAGACCTAGAGCCAGAAATCTGGCATTATGTTGAGAACTGTCCATTAACATTTATAGAATTATCGTAAGTACGCTCCTGGTTAAAGAGAGCGGAAAGTACTTTAGCCAAAGATAGTCACTTCGCCGGTTTGATTTGATCGGATTCAAAAGTTTTCGATATTCCGAATCCAAAAAGGCCGTTCGCACGAAAGTCTATCAGTAATAAAGTTATTAAAGAATCGGTGAGCGGACATTATCGGACATCATGATAGCGACAAAAACAAGAACTAAGGCAGGTCTCTGGCATTTTGTCGAAAGACACAAACCAGCGATCGAGAAATCTCTCGAAAACAATTTGCCGCTGGCACCGTCGTCGATCGAAACCCCGTTTAACGAAGCCGTCCGTTACCTGATCTTCCCGGGTGGTAAGCGTCTGAGACCGGTCTTGACCATTCTGGGCGCCGAACTTTTTGGGGGTAAGGCGGAAGATGTGATGCACGCGGCGGCCGCGGTTGAATACATACATACGAGTTCCTTGATCTTTGACGATCTGCCTTGTATGGACAATTCGCCGCATCGTCGCGGCCAATTATCATTGCACGAAAAATTTGGTGAGGGACTCTCAACTCTCGTCGCAATAGGATTTCTAAATCACTCATACAGGCTCGTAACCGTCGACGGCCGCGGGAACTCAAAGCGGGCCGTTGATGCCGTTCTCGAGATTGTCGATTGCGTGGGGCCGGCCGGAATGGTCGGTGGCCAGTCTGTCGACCTTATGATTTTTAGCAAGGCCGAATGCCGCACTTGCTCAATCCGCGGCTCCCGCGACCTGCAAAACCTCAAAACCTCGGCGTTGATTCGACTGTCGCTCAGGTTGGGAGCGATCCTCGCGGGTGCAAATGACGAGGAACTTGACCACCTGTCGAGTTTCGCCGATTGCCTCGGTCACGCATATCAAATCAGCGACGATATTATTGACATCGAGCAAGATTCTTCGACAAATGGATCTGAATTTCGTACAAATGGAATAGGCAGTCTGCCTTCTCTTAGAGTTGATTTAGCATCCGCCGCCGAAAGATCAAGAGCGATGTTGTTAGGACATTTTGTCCCCTGTGAAGCGCGCGACTGTCTTTTGGACTTGGTCGATTACGTCGCTACCCGAACAGCCTGATGGCAGCAACTTTATCATCCGAAACAATTTACAAGGGCCGCGTTTTCGATGTCCGTATCGACGAAATTCGCGAAGGCGATGTCGAATACAAACGCGAGATCGTCGTCCACAAAGGCAGCGCCGTGATCGTACCGGTTTTTGCTGACAATACGGTCGCTCTCGTCAGACAATACCGTCACGCGGCGGGTAAATATCTGCTTGAGGTTCCGGCTGGTTCGCTGGACGAAGGTGAAGATCCCGAAACCGGTGCCATCCGAGAGCTCGAAGAAGAGATCGGCGTGACGGCAGCCAAACTCGAAAAAATCGCGGAGTTTTACGTCTCGCCCGGCTTCTTGACCGAGAAGATGTTCGTTTACCTCGCGACCGGGCTGACGGAGACTGCTCAAAATCTCGAATCCGATGAGCTCATCGAGATCGAACGCCTCACTTTTCCTCAGGCCTTCGAACTGATTCGAACTGGCGGCATCGAGGACGCCAAGACGATCGTCGGGCTGACCTTTGCCGGCTCCAATCTTGGAATACCTTTCCCGATGAATTAACTTATTTCTTTCAATGGGAGCTTGGCGGCGTCGTGGGTCGCTCGATTCGCACACGAAGACGCCGGGAATGCCACGGAAAACCGCCATTTGGACTTGACCTAAATGTTGCTTTTCGATATTCTGTCAGTTCGCTTACTAGCGGATTTTTCTATCAGTGTGTGTGTATATGAGTACTTATTTTCCTAGCGGAAAGGGTTTAGCAGAAAATCGCAAATGGCTCGTCGTTGACGCCAAGGGCAAAACGGTCGGACGGCTTGCTACTGAGGTTGCGCGTATTTTGTCGGGCAAGAATAATCCGGCGTGGACGCCGTTTATGGATATGGGTGACCATTGTGTCGTGATCAATGCCCGTCATGCGGTGTTTACGGGTGCAAAAGACGCCCAGAAGATCTACTATCGCCACACGCTTTATCCGGGCGGCCTGCGCGAAACGACGGTCAAAGAGATGTTCGATAAGAAACCCGAAAAGGTGATCGAACTTGCAGTTCGCGGCATGTTGCCGAAGACAAAGCTCGGCAAAGCTATGGCAAAAAAATTAAAGGTCTACGCGGATGCGGAGCACAGGCACATCGCGCAGAAACCGGAAGCAAGAGAATTGTAAAAAGATATGGCAGATATTCAGTATTACGGCACAGGCCGCAGAAAGACTTCGACAGCACGTGTTTACCTTCGTCCCGGTAACGGAAAAATAACGGTAAACAAACGCGAATTTAATGCGTATTTCCCCAACGAGGCATTGCAGATGATCATCCGTCAGCCGCTGCGTTTGACGGAAACGGCAGAAAAATTCGACATTTTGGTAAATGTTGATGGCGGCGGTCAGTCGGGACAAGCCGGAGCTGTGCGTCACGGTATTACGCGTGCGTTGATGGAATTCAATTCGGACCTTCGTCCGGCTCTGAAAAAGGCAGGTCTCGTGACACGCGATCCGCGGCAGAAAGAGCGAAAGAAATATGGGCAGAAGGGTGCCCGTGCGAGATTCCAATTCTCAAAACGTTAGAAAACCGATTTTTGGCATCCGGTTGCGGGTTTTGTTAAATCCGGGACTCAAATTCTAAAAATCTAATCCATTGGCGGGACACATTGGTTCGCACGAATCGTTTCGCCGAGTATATAAACCAATAGGTCGGGAGATATAAAGTTTTGGCTACAGTAACGATGAAAGAACTCCTCGAAGCAGGAGTTCATTTTGGTCACCAGGTTCGCCGTTGGAACCCGAAGATGAAAGAGTACATCTTTGGGGAACGCAACGGCATTTATATTATTGATCTGCAAAAAACGCAGAAACTTTTTCGGGACGCCCTAAATTACGTGACGGAATCGCTCACCGAGCGTCCGAATCAAAAGGTGCTGTTTGTTGGCACCAAGCGTCAGGCTCAGGAAGCAATTAAGGAAGAGGCCGAACGATGTGGACAATACTACGTCAATAACCGTTGGTTAGGCGGACTTTTGACCAACTATCAGACGGTTCAAAAATCAATCCAGAAACTTAAAGATATCGAAACGATGCGTGAGGACGGCCGGTTCGAGATGCTCACCAAAAAGGAACGCCTTAAACTCGACCGCGAGCACGAAGGTTTGATGAAAAACCTTGCCGGCATCAAGAATATGGGCGGAATGCCGGATATGATGTTTGTGATCGATGTCAGAAAAGAGGACATCGCGATCAAAGAGGCAAACAGGCTCGACATCCCGATCGTTGCAGTGGTAGACACTAATTGCTCTCCCGAGGGCATCGATCACGTAATTCCGGGCAATGACGACGCTCTGCGAGCGATCAAACTTTTTGCTTCACGAATCGCCGACGCCATTATTGAAGGAAAGCAGGTCGGAACCGAGGGCAGCACAGCCGAGGTCGAAACCGAGGAAGTTGAAGGCGAAACGACCGGAGAACCAATCGTAGAATCGCGAATTGCAATACCTAAGGAATTTCTGACCGAGGATGACGTGGCCGAGATCGAGGCCGTCGATGAGCCCGAGGAAATCGAAGACGACGAAGCGGTAGAGGCCGGCGAAGCGGAAGCTGCCAAGACGGACGAAACCGAAACGGCGGCGACAACTGAAGAGACTGTTGCTGACTCTGCGGCCGAAGAAATCGCAACAGAGACGACCGATTCTGAAATCGAAAAAACGGAAGAAAGCAGCGAAGCAATAGCAAGCTAGGTCAATTTTTCATTCTTGAAAGCGTAGCTCTTTTCCGTATCCTCGGCAACGGGCTACGTTTTTTTACAGACAGTTATTAATAAGTATTTTTTGGAGTAAGTTATGGCAGAAGTTACAGCAAGTGCAGTGAAATCCCTACGGGAAAAGTCAGGCGCCGGGATGCTCGATTGTAAGAAAGCTCTCGAAGAAACCAATGGTGATGAGAACGCGGCGATGGACGTTCTTCGAAAAAATGGTATGGCCCAAGCCGGCAAGAAAGCGGGGCGGGTTACGGCCGAAGGCGCCGTCGGGTCTTACATCCATATGGGCGGCAAGGTCGGCGTTTTGGTGGAGATCAACTGCGAGAGCGATTTTGTGTCACGTGGCGAAGAGTTTCAACAGCTCGTAAAGGACATTGCGATGCATATAGCCGCAACCGATCCGCGTTATGCGACTCGCAACGATGTTCCGGCCGCGGATCTCGACAAAGAGCGTCAATTTCTTTTGGAACAGCTCAAAAATGATCCGAAAAACGCCGGCAAGCCCGATGATGTTTTGACCAAGATCATCGAGGGCCGGCTCAACAAGTTTTACGAGGATAATGTGCTGGTCGATCAGCCGTTCGTCAAGGATCCGTCGAAAACCATCGGCGAACTCGTCGCGGAAAAGATCGGTTCGATCAAAGAGAACATCTCGGTCCGCCGCTTTGCCCGATTTAAGATGGGCGAAGGCATCGAGAAAAAGGCGGACGATTTTGCTGCCGAAGTCGCGTCGATGGTCGGATAGTCGTTAGGGACTTTCAGAAGCACATATTAGTTCTGCAACCCCGTTACTCTGCAATCTATGGCAAAGCCCGCATTCAAACGTATACTGCTCAAGCTCTCGGGCGAAGTTCTGATGGGCTCCCAGAATTACGGAATTGACACAAAGGTGGCGGTCGCGGTGGCGAAGGAGCTAAAGACAGTTCACGACCTCGGTATCGAGATCGCGATAGTTGTGGGCGGCGGGAACATTTTTCGCGGCGTATCCGAATCGGCAGGTAATATGGATCGCGCGGCCGCCGATTATATCGGGATGCTCGCAACCGTAATGAACGCTGTTGTGTTGCAGGACGCCCTCGAGCACCTTGGCGTATACACTCGTGTAATGTCGGCGATCGATATACCCCAATTGGCTGAGCCGTTTATCCGCAGGCGGGCGGTAAGGCATCTCGAAAAGCAGCGAGTTGTGATATTTGCTGCAGGGACCGGAAATCCTTATTTTACGACCGACTCGGCTGCAGCTCTGCGGGCGCTTGAGATCGAGGCAGAAGTCATCGTAAAAGGAACAAAGGTCGACGGCATCTACTCAGCCGATCCGATGATTGATGCTTCGGCAACTAAATTTGATACGATCACGTTTCAGGAAGTTCTTGAAAAGCAGCTAAAGGTAATGGACGCTTCGGCCATTTCGCTGTGTATGGACAATAACCTCCCGATCATGGTCTTTAACATGCAAAAATCTGAAAATATCATTAAGGCGGTGTGCGGCGACCTCTCGATCGGCACGCTGGTCACGAATTAGTTATGAGCTCACAAGACGTAATTAAAGAAACCGGCCCGAAGATGGATCTGGTGGTTGAGGATTTTAAGCGTAAGCTTACAAACGTCCGAACAGGGCGGGCCACGGTGGGTTTGCTCGACACGGTTTCGGTCGATTATTACGGCACGCCGACACCGCTGAATCAGATGGCATCGGTCGCAGTGCCCGAACCACAGCTGTTGACCATCCAGCCGTGGGACATTTCGCAACTCGCGGCGGTCGAAAAGGCAATCATTTCGGCAAATCTCGGCCTCAATCCGTCAAACGACGGTAAGGTGATCAGATTACCGGTGCCAGCCCTCAACGAAGAGCGTCGTAAACAACTTGCAAAACAGGTTTACGAGATCGCCGAGGAACATCGGATCGCGGTTCGCAATGTCCGGCATCATTCGAACGATCTCATAAAGAAAATGTTCAAAGACAAGACGATATCGGAGGACGAGGAACGCGGCGGTCTCGATGACGTGCAAAAACTCACCAATACTTATATCGCCAAAATAGATGAACTTGCGAAGAATAAGGAAACCGAGATCATGAGCGTTTAGCTGTTTTGAGATCGATCCGCTTTTCTGTGAGACCCTTTTGCCCGATGTCAGGTGAAAGGGTTTTTTGTTGCATACAATTCGCTTTCTATCGTTCTCGATTTGGAGTATATTTATTGCAATTCAGCTTGTCCTGTAAACCACTATGAGTATTTTTGTACGCCTTGCGACTTCCCTGTTTTTGATCTTGGCATTCCTATCGAACGCGCTGCCCTGTGGCCCCGGCTATACTACTCCGCTGTTCGATACGACATCAGCACCTGAGAATCCGTACACAGACTTTGCCGCAGGCAGATTGGGAATAATCAAGCCGACATTTCGACGCTCCGTTCTCTATGCCGCGTTTCGACACGTCGCCGGGAACGGCCTTAATGCTGCAGAACAACGAGCCATGATCGAAGTCTGGATGGCGGAGATCGATAATAAGGACTTTCGCGACGACAGCGTCGACGAGGCGGTCAAGGCGTGGGTCGA